>FPHJ01000026.1_pt1 | contig 26744 bp, 25 predicted proteins | sample 1057411 | NCBI WGS metagenome assembly FPHJ01 (sample SAMEA4473313, study PRJEB15554) | hydrothermal vent metagenome | biome: marine basaltic hydrothermal vent biome; feature: marine hydrothermal vent; material: water | place: Pacific Ocean | collected 2011-06-14/2011-07-23 | depth 1199 m
AGTAATAATTTAAAATTATTAGAAATACTATTTAAAAAACCTTTTTTAGAGGCTAAAAATATTAAACAAATACTAGATATTTCTTCATCAACAACAAAAAATATTATTGATGATTTAGTTAGATTAGAAATCTTAATAGAAATAACAAAAAATAAAAGAAATCGTATTTTTTCCTTTAAACCATTCTTAGATATTTTAAGAAGGCCTTTCCCATCAGATGATACTTTGTAAATAATAAAAACCAGCGCCTAAAATAATAAAAGGACCAAACGCAAATGGTTTATCTAGGTTTTTTCTTAAAAAAATTAAAGAATAAATAATTCCAACAATAGATGAAAATAAAAGTATTGTTGTTAGAGATTGCCAACCAAACCAAGCACCAAACATTGCTAATAATTTAAAATCACCATAACCCATACCTTCTTTATTTCTCAATAATTTGAATATCCAATAAATGGACCATAAAAACAAATAACCGATTATTCCACCAATAACAGCATCTGATAAATCAATAAAATGATAATTAAGATTAAATAACAAACCTAACCAAAGTAATGGTAAGGTTAGAATATCAGGCAAGTATTGTGTCTGCCAATCTATTACAAACAAACAAATTAACCCATAAATAAATAATAAAATAAATCCACTTTGCATAGTAATACCTAATTGTATTATTATTGCTAATGTTAATAAAGCTGTGATAATTTCAATCGTTGGGTATTGTCCTGAAATTTTAATATTACAATGTTTACACCGACCTTTTTGCACTAAATAACTAACTAAAGGAATATTTTCCAAGATTGATAATTGTGTTTTACAATTTGGACAAAATGAGCGTTTAGGATAATTAATATTTATATCCTTACCGTCTAGTTGCTGAGGTAGGCGATAAATCACAACATTTAAAAAACTACCAATTGCTAAACCAAAAAATAAAGCAAGAATAATTGTTGATATAGTAATCATTTTTTAGGGCGTTGCCAATTTGGTATTGTTAATTGTTTGGCTCTACTTAAAGTTAATTTATCTTTTGCTGTATCTTTACTAATACTAGATCCTGCACCAATAGTAGAGTTTTTGCCTATTTTAACTGGTGCAATTAATTGACTATCAGAACCAATAAACGCCCCGTCTTCAATAATTGTTTGATGTTTATTAACTCCATCATAATTACAAGTAATCACCCCAGCACCAATATTTACATTTTTACCAACAATACTATCACCAAGATAACTCAAATGATTTGCCTTACTATTCTCATCAATAGTTGTTTTTTTAACTTCAACAAAATTACCAACTTTAACATTATTTTTTAATTTTGTTTCTGGACGAATTCTTGCAAAAGGTCCAACAACAACATTTTGTTCAATAATCGCATTATCAATAATACTATTAGGTTCAATAATTGAATTATCACCTATGGTTGAATTTTTTATAATGCAATTTGCTCCAATATTTACATTCTCACCTAAAACAACTTCACCCTCAAAAATAACATTAATATCACAAACACAGTCTTTACCAAATTTAAGTTTTCCTCGTAAATCAAAACGATAATTATCTTTAATCTCTAATCCTTTAGACATCATATTTTCAGCACATTGTAATTGGAAAACACGCTCTAATTGTGCTAATTGTTTTTTATCATTAACACCTGCAACTTCAAATTCATCTAAACAATCTACAAAACCAATATCAATATTATCATCAACTGCCATCTTAATAATATCAGTAAGATAAAGCTCATTTTGGGCATTATTAGGTGTTATATTTTTTAAATATTTTTTCAACAAGTCTGAACGAACAGCCATAATACCTGTATTAACTTCAGTAATATTTAATTGCTCAGTATTAGCATCTTTTTGTTCAACAATTTCAATAATTTTAGAATTTTCATCACGCACAATTCTCCCATAACCTGTTGGGTTATCAAGTTGTGTTGTTAAAATAGCAAAACCACTATGAGAGCTTTGCTTTTTTAAATCCTCTAATGTTTGAGTTGTAATTAAAGGAACATCTCCATATAAAACTAACACCAAAACATTATCTTCAACAAATGGTAATGCCTGTAGAACTGCATGTCCAGTGCCTTTTTGTTCTATTTGTTCAACCCAATTTAATACTTCACCATTTATATTTTTTCTGACAACATCCCCTTGAAAACCATAAATAATATGAATTTTATCTACAATATCCTTGGTCGCATCAATCACATGTTGCAAAAGTGGTTTTTCACCAATCTTATGCAAAACTTTTGCTTGATTAGAAAACATTCTTGTGCCCTTACCTGCGGCTAAAATAATACTATTAGTTATCATTACCCCCCCTTGATGCACCAATAACTGCTTGAGCTTTATGCATAGTTTCTTGCCATTCTAATTCAGGAATAGAGTCATAAACAATGCCTGCACCTGCTTGAACAAATAATTGTTTGTCTTTAATCACAGCTGTTCGAATTGCAATTGCAAGATCCATATTATCATGCCAAGAAATATAACCTATAGCACCTGAGTAAATATTTCGTTTAATAGTTTCCACTTCATCAATAATTTCCATTGCTCTTACTTTAGGCGCACCACTAAGAGTCCCTGCTGGGAATGTTGCCTTAAAAACATCTAAAGCAGAAATATTATCTTTTAATGTGCATTCAACATTCGAAACAATATGCATAACATGTGAATATCGTTCAATATTCATTTTATCACTTACTTTAACAGAGCCTATTTTTGCTACTCGTCCTAAATCATTTCGCCCTAAATCTATTAACATTAAATGCTCAGCAATCTCTTTTTCATCTGCTAATAAATCTTTTTCTAAAGCTAAATCTTCTGCTTTTGTTTTTCCTCTATTTCTTGTCCCTGCTAAAGGTCTAACTGTGGCTTTATTATTCTCAACTCTAGTTAAAATCTCTGGTGATGATCCAACAATAAACATATCATTCAAATGTAAAAAATACATATAAGGTGATGGATTTAGTGTTGTTAAACTTTTGTATAAAGCTAGTGGCTCATCAGTAAACGTATTGGATAACCTTTGTGATGGCACAACCTGCATAACATCACCTTTTATTATATATTCTTGAATATCTTTAACTGCTTTTTTATATTTTTGCTCACCAAATTGAGAGATAAATGATAGGTTATCTCGTTTTTTTAACTTAGGTAAAACTTTTAATTTTGAATTAATTGCTTTCTCAATAATATCAAGTTTTACATGTGCTTCAGCCAAAGATTCATTATTAGGGTCAATATGTGTTATCAAAAATATTTGTTGATTTTTATTATCGAAAACCACTAAATCATTAGATAACATTAATAATATATCAGGAATATCTAGACCTTCTTTTTGAGGTTTTTTTGCTAATTTTGGCTCTATATAACGCACAACTTCATATCCAAAATAACCAACAAAACCACCATAAAAATCTGGAAGTTCTTTTATTTTAGGAACGATATATTGTTTTTTATAAGATTCAATCCAATCCAAAGGATTTTTAATATCAGATAAAGACTCTATACATTTATCTTCATAATAAATTTTAATATTATTATCAAAAATCTTAATAATTTTTTGAGATTTTAATCCAATAATAGAATACCTACCCCACTTGGTATCACTATCATGACTTGATTCAAACAAATAAGAATAAGCTGTATTTGCAATTGTATAATAAGTTGCTAAAACATTTTTATTATAAGCTTCAATCTGACGAAAAACAGGAATATGATTAAAACCCTGTTGTTTATAATCATTAAATTCTTCCTGATTCATTTTATTTTTTCAAATAATTAAAAGGATGATTGTATCATCCTTTTAATATTTTTTTTAAGCCTCACTTAATTCCTTACCTAATTCTTCTTGAATTTCAGCATCAGTTTTTTCAAGATTATAACGATTTTCTTTACGTTTTTTATGATGCGAAAATCCTGTTCCTGCTGGAATTAAACGTCCAACAATTACATTTTCTTTAAGCCCATATAAATAATCTTTACGCCCTACTGTTGCAGCCTCAGTTAATACTCTAGTTGTTTCTTGGAAAGAAGCAGCAGAAATAAATGATTCTGTTGATAAAGAAGCTTTAGTAATACCCATTAATAATCTTTGGAATTTAACCTCTTGTTTTTTTAGAGATTTTAAGCGTTTATTTTCTTCAAGAATACGATAGTACTCAACAACTTCACCATTAACAAAACTAGAATCACCAGCATCTAAAATTTCAGCTTTTCTTAACATTTGTTTAATAATCACTTCAATATGTTTATCACTAATTTTTACTCCTTGTAAACGATAAACATCTTGTACTTCTTTAACTAAATAATGAGTTAGTTTTTCTACACCTAATAATCTCAAAATATCATGGACATTACTTGGTCCATCACATATAACATCACCTTTTTCAACTACTTCCCCATCAAATACATTAATTTGACGCCATTTATGAATCATTAATTCAACTGGCTCTCCCTCTTCAGGTGTGATAATCAAACGCGTTCTTGTTTTTGTTTCCTTACCAAAACTTACAACACCACTTTCTTCTGCAAGAATAGAATGATCTTTTGCTTTTCTAGCTTCAAATAAATCAGCAACTCTTGGTAATCCACCTGTAATATCAGAAGATTTAGAAAATTCTTTTGATATTTTGGCAATAACATCACCAACAAAAATATCATAACCATCTTCTAAAGATAATTTACTTTTTTCAGGTAAATAATGATGTGCTAATATTTCACCAGTTTTTTTATCAAGAATTCTTACTAATGGTTTCAACCCTTTTGCAGCTGCAGTTCTAGATGCTTCATCAATAACATTATAAGTAGTCAAACCTGTCATAACATCTACATTTTTTTCAACTGTTACACCTTCAATAAAGTCTTCAAATTGAACTTTACCTGTTTGTTCTGCAATAATTGGATAAGTATGAGGATCCCATTGTGCAATTAAGTCTTTTGCTTTAACTTTTGCTCCATCTTTAACTAATAAAGTAGAACCATATAATAATTTATAACGTTCTCTTTCTTGTCCTTTTTCATTTTTAATAACAACTTCACCAGAACGAGAGGTGACAACAATATTATTATCTTTATTTTCAACAAACTTAACATTTTCAAAATATAAATATCCATCAGTATTGATATTAATACTATTATTTGCAGCGACACTAGAAGCAGCACCACCAATATGGAAAGTTCTCATTGTTAATTGTGTTCCTGGCTCACCAATAGATTGTGCAGCAATAACACCAACAGCCTCACCTAAGCCAATCTTACTTCTTCTAGCCATATCTTTACCATAACAATTGGCACAAATACCATGTTTTGTACGACAAGTAATTGCTGAACGAATAGTAATACTTTCAATACCTTCTTCATTAATTTTTTCAACCAAAGACTCATCAATCAGAACATTTTTTTCAATTAAAACTTTATCACTATCTGGGTAATAAACTTTTTCTAAAGTAATTCTACCTAATACTCTATTACCTAATGTATCTACAACATTACCACCATCAATAATAGATCGCATTTCTAACCCTTCAGTTGTCCCACAATCTTCTTCAACAACAATAACATCTTGTGCAACATCAACTAAACGACGAGTTAAATAACCTGAATTTGCTGTTTTTAATGCTGTATCAGCTAGACCTTTCCTAGCACCATGTGTTGAGATAAAGTATTGAAGAATATTTAATCCTTCTCTAAAGTTAGCCGTAATTGGTGTTTCAATAATACTACCATCTGGTTTTGCCATTAAACCACGCATACCTGCTAATTGCCTAATTTGTGCTGCTGACCCCCTAGCACCAGAATCAGCCATCATATAAATAGAATTAAAAGAATAAACTTTTTCATCTTTACCTTCATTATTTTTAACAACTTCATAACTAATTTCATCCATCATTGCTTTTGCAACTTTTTCTGAAGTTTTTGACCAAATATCAACAACTTTATTATATCTCTCACCATAAGTTACAGCACCTGCTAAAAATTGTTGCTGAAAATTCTTAACTTCTTTTTCAGCTTCAAAAACTAAACTTTTTTTAGCATCAGGAATTACCATATCATTAGAACAAAAAGAAATACCTGATCTAGTTGAATACTCAAATCCCATATACATAATTTGATCAGCTAAAATCACAGTTTTACTAATACCTAACTTATAATAACAAACATCAATTAATTTACTGATTGCTTTTTTTGTTAAATCAGTATTAACATATTTGAAATCAATACCTTCAGGTATAACTGTTGAAACTATTGCTCTACCAACTGTTGTATCCACAATAATTGCTTTATTGTCTTTAATAATACGCAATTTAATTTTTGCATGTAAAGAAACAACTCTCTGGTTATAAGCTCTTAAAGCCTCAGTAGCATTAGAAAAAACCATACCATCACCTTTGGCATTAAACTTCTCTCTAGACATATAATAAAGACCTAAAATAACGTCTTGAGAAGGCACAATCACTGGTTCACCACTAGCCAAATGCAAGATATTATTAGAAGCTAACATTAAAGTTCTTGCTTCTAATTGTGCTTCTTGAGATAAAGGGATATGAACAGCCATTTGATCACCATCAAAGTCAGCATTAAACGCTGTACAAACTAGTGGGTGTAATTGAATTGCTTTACCTTCAATTAAAATTGGTTCAAATGCTTGGATGCCTAATCTATGTAATGTTGGCGCTCTATTTAATAAGATAGGATGTTGATAAACAACCTCTTCTAGAATACTCCAAACCTCAGGGCTTTCTGCTTCTACCATTTTCTTCGCAGCTTTAATACTAGATGCTAAACCTTTAACTTGTAATTTTCCAAAAACAAAAGGTTTGAAAAGTTCTAATGCCATCTTCTTAGGTAAACCACATTGATGTAATTTCAAATAAGGACCAACAACAATAACTGAACGCCCTGAATAATCAACTCGTTTTCCTAATAAATTCTGACGAAAACGACCTTGCTTTCCTTTAATCATATCTGCAATAGATTTAAGAGGACGACGATTATTCCCCATAACTGCACGACCACGGCGACCATTATCTAATAAAGAATCTACAGATTCTTGTAGCATTCTTTTTTCATTACGAAGAATGATTTCAGGCGCATTTAAACTTAATAATCGATGTAATCTATTGTTACGATTAATTACTCTACGATATAAATCATTAAGGTCAGAAGTTGCAAAACGACCACCATCTAAAGGCACTAAAGGTCTTAAATCAGGTGGAAGAATTGGCAAAATATTTAAAACCATCCATTCTGGCTTATTACCAGATTTAAACAATGATTCAATCAATTTTGTTCTTTTACTAATTTTCTTAAGTTTTGTTTCTGAACTTGTATTTTGACCTTCTTCTTTTAACTTAACTAATTCTTTTTCTAAGTTAATACTACTAAGAATATACTGCAAAGCCTCTGCACCCATTTTTGCATCAAAAGCTTCATCACCATATTCATCTAGTGAATCATAATACATTTCTTCTGTTAATAATTGTTTTTGCACTAAAGGTGTATTACCAGGCTCTAAAACCATAAATGCTTCAAAATAAAGAACACGCTCAATATCTTTTAAAGTCATATCTAATAATAGACCTAATCTTGATGGTAAAGATTTTAAATACCAGATATGTGCAACAGGTGCTGCTAAATCAATATGCCCCATACGCTCACGACGGACTTTTGATAAAGTCACTTCAACGCCACATTTTTCACAAACAACACTACGATATTTCATACGCTTATACTTACCACATAAGCATTCATAATCTTTAATAGGACCAAAAATCTTAGCGCAAAATAAACCTTCTCTTTCTGGCTTAAATGTTCTATAGTTAATTGTTTCAGGTTTTTTAACCTCACCAAAAGACCAAGATCTAATTTTTTCTGGTGATGCTAACCCTAATTTAATAGCGTTAAATTCTTGTGATTTATTTTTTTGCGTTAAAACCTTTAATAAGTCTTCCACATTTATCTCCTAATTTTTTTATGTTAAAGAATAGTTATAATAAAACAATTCAATTATTCTAATTCAATATCTAAGCCTAATGACTTCACTTCTTTCATCAACACATTGAAAGATTCAGGCATTAATGCATCCATATGGTATTCACCATCAACAATGTTTTTATACATTTTTGCCCTACCAGAAACATCATCTGATTTTACTGTCAGCATTTCTCGTAAAGTATAGGCAGCACCATAAGCTTCTAACGCCCAAACTTCCATCTCACCAAATCTTTGTCCACCAAATTGTGCCTTACCACTTAAAGGTTGTTGTGTTACTAAACTATATGGACCAGTAGATCTAGCATGCATTTTGTCATCTACTAAATGATTTAATTTTAGAATATGCATATAACCTACTGTTACATCTCTATCAAACTTTTCACCTGTTCTACCATCATATAAAGTTGCTTGACCACTTTCAGGCAAACCAGCTAATTTTAACATTTCCTTAATTTCAGTCTCTAAAGCACCATCAAAAACAGAAGTCCCCATTGGAACACCTTCTTTAAGGTTATGAGCTAATTCAATAATTTCATCATCAGAAAAAGAATCCAAATCTTCTGATTTTCCAAATTTGTTATAAATTTTATCCAAAAGAGATCTCATATCTTTGACCATACTAGCGCGTTTCTCTTCTAACATTACAGCAATTTTATGACCCAATCCTTTTGCAGCCCAACCTAAATGAACTTCTAATATTTGACCAATATTCATTCTTGAAGGAACACCTAATGGATTTAAAACAATATCAACTGTTGTTCCATCTTCTAAATAAGGCATATCTTCAATTGGAGCAATACGAGAAATAACCCCTTTATTACCATGTCTTCCAGCCATTTTGTCACCAACTTGAATTGTTTTTTTAGTAGCAACATAGACCTTAATCATTTTTAACACGCCTGGAGTTAAATCAGCGCCTTCTAAAATTTTATTCTTTTCAACTTCATAAATTTTATCAAAATCATTTTTCTTTTGTTTAAGTTGTTTTAATAAAGTAGCAACTTCTTTATTTATTGCATCATCACTCGTCTTAAGTTTTGTCAATGTTTTTACATCTAGTTTCTTAATTACCTTAAGCGTTAAAACTTCTCCTTTCTTTAAATCACCTATTGATGTTGCAACTTTTTGTTTGTTAAGTTTGTCATAAATACGATGATAAAAATCACCTTCAATAATTGCAAATTCATCATTAATGTCTTTGCGTTTTTTTCTTAACATTTCTTCATCGATATCAATTGCTCTTTGATCTCTTTCAACTCGATCTCTTGTAAAAACTTGAACATCAATAACAACACCTTCATTACTAGATTTAACTCTATAAGAAGTATCTTTAACATTATTTGCTTTCTCACCAAAAATTGCTTTCAAAAGTTTTTCTTCAGGACTTAAAACCACTTCACTTTTTGGTGTCACTTTACCAACTAAAATATCTCCAGCTTTTACTCTAGCACCTACATATACTATTCCTGATTCATCAAGATTTGCTAATGCTGATTCACTAATATTAGGAATATCTGCAGTAATTTCCTCAGGACCTAATTTAGTATCACGACAATAAACTGTCACTTCTTCAATATGAATACTTGTATAACGATTATCTTGAACAACTTTTTCAGAAATTAAGATTGAATCCTCAAAGTTATAACCATTCCAAGGCATAAAAGCAACCATCATATTCTGACCTAAAGCTAACTCACCTAAATCAGTAGAAGGTCCATCAGCAATAATATCACCTGCTTTAACAACATCACCAATAGAAACTAATCTTTTTTGATTAATACACGTATTTTGGTTTGAACGATGATATTTTGTAAGATTATAAATATCAACCCCTAATTCTTGTTTTTTTGTTTCTTTATTATCAACACGGATAACAATTCTTGAAGCATCTACTTGTTCAACAGTACCACTTCTTTTTGCTATCACACACACACGTGAATCTCTTGCAACAACATGTTCAATACCAGTTCCAACTAAAGGCTTTTCAGAATTTAATAACGGCACTGCTTGACGTTGCATATTAGAACCCATTAACGCCCTATTTGCATCATCATGTTCTAAAAATGGAATCAATGCAGCAGCAACAGAAACAATTTGTTTTGAGGAAATATCAATTAAAGTAACTTCATTAGCTTCAACCATAACAAATTCATTATCTTTACGGCATGAAACTAATTCATCTGTTAATTTACCTTTTCCATCAACCATAGCATTTGCTTGAGCAATTGTATGTTTGCCTTCATCAATAGCTGATAAATAAATAATTTTATCTGTCACTTTACCTTTTTTAACCTCACAATAAGGAGTTTCTAAAAAACCATATTCATTAGTTTTTGCATAAACAGCAAGTGTATTAATTAAGCCAATATTTGGACCCTCAGGAGTTTCAATTGGACACAAACGACCATAATGTGATGGATGAACATCTCGTACCTCAAAACCAGCACGCTCTCTTGTTAATCCACCAGGACCTAAAGCAGAAATACGGCGTTTATGAGTAACTCCAGAAAGTGGATTTACTTGATCCATAAATTGAGATAACTGACTTGAGCCAAAAAATTCTCTAACAGCAGCAGAAATTGGCTTGGAATTAATCAAATCTTGTGGTGTTAATTCATCAGTTTCTGCTAAATTCAACCTTTCTTTAACCGCTCTTTCAACTCTTACTAAACCAATTCTAAATTGATTTTCAACCATTTCACCAATTGCACGAATACGACGATTTGCTAAAGTATCAATATCATCAATAGCATTCTTACCATCTTTTGTATCGATTAACATTTGTAGAGTATCAATAATATCTTTATTTTCCAAAGTAGATAAACCTTCTTTTTCATCTCTTCCTAAACGAAGATTTACTTTCATACGACCAACTTTAGATAGATCATAACGATTTTTATTAAAAAACATATTTTCAAATAATGCATTTACACCATCTTCTGTTGATGGCTCACCAGGGCGCATCACATGATAAATAAGTGTTTTAGCTTCTACTTGAGTTTGTGTTTCATCTAATCTTAAAGTATCAGATATATAAGATCCACTATCAGCTTCATTGATATATAATAATTCAATTTGTGCTATTTTATGTTTTAATAATAAGCTTAAAATTTCTTCATCAATTACTGTATTACAAGGAAGTAAAACCTCACCAGTTTCTTTATCTATAATATCTTTAGCAATTGTTTTATCCAACAAATAATCATGCTCAAGAGATAAATTTGTTACTTTGTTTTTTTCTAAATCTTTAATATTTTTTACCGTAATACGACGACCCTTAGCAACTAATATATCTTTTCCAGATTTAATATCAAATTCAGCAATACTACCTTTAAGCTTACTTGGAGTAATCTTAACATCAATAGTTTTAGCTTTAATCTTAACAGTTGTCGTGTCAAAAAACATTTCAAGAATTTGTTCTGAACTATAACCCATTGCTCTTAATAAAACACTAATTGGAAATTTACGACGCCTGTCAATTCGTGCAAAAATATGATCATGGTGATCAAATTCAAAATCTAACCAAGAACCACGATAAGGAATAATTCTAGATGAAAACAAAATTTTACCTGATGAATGTGTTTTACCTTTATCGTGTTCAAACACAACACCTGGAGAACGATGTAATTGTGAAACAACAACTCTTTCTGTACCATTTATTACAAAAGTTCCCGTATCTGTCATTATCGGCAAGTCGCCTAAGTAAACATCTTGTTCAATTGTATTTTTAACTTTTCTTTTTTTCTTTAAAATTGAACCATTTTTATCAAATAAAACTAATTTTAAAGTAATCCTTAAAGAAGATGCATAAGTAACACCTCTTAACTTACATTCTTCAACATTAAATTTAGGTGCTTGTAATTCATAATCAACATATTCTATCTCTGCATAACCATTAATTGCAGTAATTGGAAAAATAGACTTTAAAACAGACTGCAAACCAACATCTTTTCTATCTTTTTCTTTAATATTAGTTTGTAAAAATTCATTAAAAGAATTAATCTGTAATGATAATAAATCAGGTTCTTTTAATATAGAACTCTTATTGCTAAAACTTTTTCTAATACGCTTCTTTTCAGTAAATGAATATGACATATGTCCTCACTAATCCATGGTTTTAATTATATTAAGAATATCAACTTATCCTCAAACAACAACACCTTTAGCCTTTATAAAGTGCTAAAGGTATTGAAATAAGAAATTAATAAAAATATTATTTCTTATAGTTAATCAAACAATTATTTGATTTCTACAGTACCACCAGCTTCTTCTAATTGTTTTTTAACTTCTTCAGCTTCTTCTTTAGAAACACCTTCTTTAATAGGTGCTGGAGCGCCTTCAACTAAGTCTTTAGCTTCTTTAAGACCTAAGCCTGTAATACCTCGAACTGCTTTAATTACACCAACTTTTTTATCTCCAAAAGAAGCTAAAACAACATTAAATTCTGTTTGTTCTGCACCACCTGCATCGCCACCTGCATCGCCACCACCTGCTGCTGGTGCTGCTGCTACTGCCGCTGCTGATACTCCAAATTTTTCTTCCATTGCTGAAACTAACTCAACAACATCCATTACTGACATATCAGCAATTGCATTTAAAATATCTTCATTCTTTAACTTTGCCATCTTTTTTCTCCTAATATTTAATAATTATTTTTATTTTGTTTCTTTAACTGCTGAAATAACTCGTGTTACTTTAGTTGGAACTTCATTTAAAGTTCTAGCAAGTTTTTCAACAGGTGCTAACATTAATGCCATCATTAGACTAATTGCCTGATCTTTTGTTGGTAATTCAGCAATAGTTTTTAATTGTGCTGGTTCAACAAAGTTTCCTGATACGGCAAGACCAGTTACAACTAAAGTCTCATTTTCTTTACTAAAATCGTAAAAAACACGAGCAACAGCGCCTGGGTCTTCTTCTGAAAATCCAACAATGACAGGACCAGTTAACACATCACTAATACAAGCAACATCTGTATCATTAATTGCTCTTTTTGCAAGGGTGTTTTTAACCACTTGTAAATGAACACCTTCTTTCAGAGCTGACGCTCTTAGTTCAGTCATTTGTTCAACAGTTAAACCTCGATACTGTGCAACACCCGCAGCAATTGAAACACTAGCAATTTTATTGACTTGATCAACAATTGCTTTTTTTGCTTCAAGATTTAGTGCCATACACTTCTCCTAATAGTTAAAAAAAGGAACCGTTCTAAAACAATTCCACCAATTATGAGTATTAAAAAAACACTCTCTACATAGGCAAATATTTCTATTTATTAAACTTTCGCACCTATGGTCTTTGAGACCACTTCATAAATGGTCAAAAAGAAGGTTTATCAAATTTATACTTCTAAACTTGATATATCCACAATCAATCCTGCACCCATTGTGCTAGAAATTGAAACTTTTTTAAAATAAACACCTTTGGCATTACTTGGTTTTGCTTTTTTCAAAGCAGCCATTAAAGTGTTAATATTTTCCTTTAATGCTGAAACAGCAAAATCTAATTTACCAATTGACGAATGCACAATACCTGCTTTATCATTACGATATTTAGCTTGTCCTGATTTTGCATTTTTAACTGCTTGTGCAACATCCATAGTAACTGTTCCAACTTTAGGGTTCGGCATTAAACCTTTTGGACCTAAAACCTGACCTAAACGACCAACAACACCCATTGCATCTGGTGAAGCAATCACAACATCATAGTCTAAATCACCGCCTTTCATAGACTCCATTAAATCATCCATACCGACAACATCAGCACCTGCTTTTTTTGCTTTATCAACATTATCGCCCTGTGTAAAAACAGCAATACGTACAGACTTACCAGTACCATTTGGCAAAACAACAGCACCACGAACATTTTGGTCTGACTTTTTAGCATCAATTCCTAAATTAATACTAATATCAACTGATTCATTAAATTTAACAAATGAAGTTTCTTTTAGTAGATTTAAAGCGTCATCAATAGAATAAACTTTTTCCTTTTCAATTTTTGCATTCAATTCTTTGCGTGCTTTCGTTAATTTACTCATTTAGAATCCTCCAAAACCAAACCCATACTTCTAGCTGTTCCTGCAATAATCTTACAAGCTGCATCCATATCATTAGCATTTAAATCTTTCATTTTAATATTTGCAATCTCTTCTAATTGAGCTCTAGTCACCTTACCAACTTTACTAGTATGAGGTTCTGAAGAACCTTTGGGAATATTAGTTAACTTCTTCAACAATACAGCTGCAGGTGGTGTTTTTGTAATAAATGTAAAACTACGGTCGTTATAAACTGTAATTATAACTGGCACTGGCATACCCTTATCAAGACTTTGAGTTTGCGCATTAAATGCCTTACAAAAATCCATAATATTTACCCCATGTTGTCCTAATGCAGGACCAACAGGTGGTGAAGGATTAGCCTCACCTGCCTTTACTTGTAACTTAATATAGGCTTCAATTTTCTTTGCCATTTTCTACTCCTTGTGGGTCCAAACATTAGAGCAATTCTCTAACTCCCCTTTAATAAAAACTACAATTTTTCTACTTGATCAAACGCCAACTCAACTGGTGTTGAACGACCAAATATTAAAACTGACACTTTCAATACACTTTCTTCATAATCAACTTTTTCAATAGAACCATTAAAGTCTTTAAATGGCCCATCTTTTACTAAAATCTCTTCACCAATTTGGTACATTACTTTTGGCTTAGGCTGTTCAATACCTTCTTGAACTTTAGCAAAAATCTTATCCACTTCTCTTTGTGTAATTGATTGAGGTTTTCCTGAAGTTCCACCAATAAAACCCATTACATTATTTAAGTTTTTAACCATAAACCATGATTTTTCATCCAAATCAAGTTCAACTAAAATATAACCAGGAAAAAATTTTCTTTCTTGTTCACGTTTTTTTCCATCTTTAATATCAACAACACTTTCTGTTGGAATTAATATTTCACCAAAACGCTCTTCCAAACCTTCTCGTTGGGCTGCTTCTTGAATTGCTAATTTTATTTTATTTTCATAGCCACCCATTACTTGAACGACATACCATTTTTTAGACATTAAATTATCCTTATCTTATAACAATGCTTGAACAGCCCATAAAAAAAACGCATCTACTAACCACAAGAAAATACCAATAATAATAACAGCGACAATAATAGTCAAAGTCATTTTTATAGTTTCAGCTCTATCAGGCCATACAACTTTTAACAACTCTATTCTTGTTTCTTTAACAAAAGAAACAATTCTCAACCCATAACTACTCTGAAACAAGATCATGGTAGAAACAACCAATCCACCTAATAATATCATTACTTTCATTAAAGTTGAATAATTATCAAGCCAATAAAAAGACACTATTGATGCAATAGCACCAACAATTGATAAAATTAACCAAACAGCATCTTGCTGATTTTTATTCTCACTATTTTTAGCCACAAATATTTTCCTAAATGGCAGGCCAGGAGGGACTCGAACCCCCAACCAACGGTTTTGGAGACCGCCACTCTACCAATTGAGCCACTGGCCTAAAAAACAAAAAGTTATTATGCTATAAAAGCATAATAACTTAAATTCAAAACTACTTACTCAATAATTTTAGCTACAACACCTGCACCTACAGTTCTACCACCTTCACGGATAGCAAAACGCAAACCTTCTTCCATCGCAATAGGAGCTAACAATGCAACTGTTATTTTAACATTATCACCTGGCATTACCATTTCAACACCACTTGGCAATTCAACAGCACCTGTTACATCTGTTGTTCTAAAATAAAACTGAGGACGATAATTAGAAAAGAATGGTGTATGACGCCCACCTTCATCTTTACCTAATACATAAATTTCAGCTTCAAATTTAGTATGAGGTGTAATAGTTCCAGGTTTTGCTAAAACTTGACCACGCTCAACTTCATCTCTTTTTGTACCTCTTAATAAAACACCTACATTATCACCAGCCTCACCAGAGTCTAATAATTTACGAAACATTTCAACACCTGTACAAGTTGTTGTTTGTGTGTCTTTAATACCAACAATTTCAATTTCCTCACCAACATTAATAACACCTTTTTCAATACGACCGGTTACAACTGTACCACGACCAGAAATAGAAAAAACATCTTCAATTGGCATAATAAAAGGTTTATCTGTATCACGTTTTGGTGTTGGAATATAACTATCTAACGCCTCAACCAATTTCAAAATTGAAGGAACACCAATTTCAGAAGTATCTCCTTCTAAAGCTTTTAATGCTGAACCAACAACAACTGGAGTATCATCACCAGGGAATTCATAAGTATCTAATAATTCACGAAGTTCCATTTCAACTAATTCAAGCATTTCATTATATTCATCTGAACCTAAACCACCACAATCATCAGCCAAAATATCAGCTTTGTTTAAATATACAACAATATAAGGAACACCAACTTGTTTTGACAAAAGAATATGTTCTCTTGTTTGTGGCATAGGACCATCTGTTGCACCACAAACCAAAATAGCGCCGTCCATTTGTGCAGCACCTGTAATCATATTTTTTACGTAGTCAGCATGTCCTGGGCAATCAACATGAGCATAATGTCTTGTATCTGATTCATACTCAACATGAGCTGTTGCGATTGTAATACCACGCTCTCTTTCTTCTGGTGCATTATCAATATCAGCATAATCTTTAAATTCACCGCCTCGCGCTTCAGCCATCACTTTTGTCATTGCAGCTGTTAGCGTTGTTTTACCATGATCAACATGACCAATAGTTCCAACATTAACATGTGGTTTATTTCTTTCAAACTTCTCTTTAGACATAACTTCTCTCCTAATTTTATAACTCTTAAATAATATAAATTTAACCAAACAACTATGGAGCTCACCACCGGACTTGAACCGGCGACCTCTTCCTTACCAAGGAAGTGCTCTACCAACTGAGCTAGGTGAGCAAACTTCCCACCACACTTATCCTTGGAGCGGGTGACGGGAATCGAACCCGTCTCATTGGCTTGGAAGGCCAAGGTAATACCAATATACGACACCCGCAAATATCTTTTACTTTTGGTGGAGGGGGAAGGATTTGAACCTTCGAAGGCAGAGCCGTCAGATTTACAGTCTGATCCCTTTGACCACTCGGGAACCCCTCCAAACGCAAAACAATCAAACAATTATCACATAACATAACGAACAAATCAAGTTAAGTTTATACTTTAAATTTTTTATGGTAAAAAGCCTTAATAAAATACAAACCATTCGGTGGTGCTGTCATTCCCGCTTTACTTCTATCTTTAGCTTCTAAAACTTCTTTCATCCATATTATAGGTTTCTCTTCCCTACCTATTTTTAACATTGTTCCAACAATATTTCTAACCATATGATGTAAAAAAGCATTTGCTTTTAAATTAAGCGTAATTCGTTCATTTTTAATATCTAAATTAATTTTTATAATTGTTTTTATAGGTGATTTTGCCTGACATAAACTACTTCTAAATGAAGAAAAATCATGTTCACCTAGTAAATATTGCAAAGATTCTTGCATTTTTTCTATATTTAATTTCCTAGGTTCCCATAAAACTAAATCATTAAAAATACTAGGGCGTATTTTATTGTTAATAATACAATATTTATACTCCCTAGCTAATGCACTAAATCGCGCATGAAAATCATTATCAACAACTTTTGCCCACAAAAAACAAATATCATTTGGCAAATAAGCATTAGCACCTAAAACCCAAGCTGTATCTGGGCGTACTTGTTGAGTATCAAAATGAATAACTTGTTCTTTTGCATGCACACCTGCATCTGTCCTACCTGCACAAAAAACACGCACAGGGTGTGTTGCTATAATTGACAGAGCCTTTTCAACTTCTGCTTGAACTGTACGAATGCCTTCTTTTTGAATTTGCCATCCATGGAAATTAGTGCCTTTATATTCAACACCTAACGCAATAATCACAATTTATTTTTCAAAAACAAATACCCTGAAGGTAACGAAACAATAATTAAACTCAATCCAAATAAGATTGAAACAATTAAAATGGTTTCTTTAGGCACGCCAACAAGAGAAAACATAACAACCATTCCTGTCTCTCTAAGTCCCCATCCAGCAAACGAAATAGGAATCATCGTCAATAATAATGAAATTGGCACAAACAAAACAAATAAATAAAATGGCTGTTCCAAACCAACAGATAAAGCAATAAAATACATAGTTGCAATTGCAAAAATATAAATTAATATTGAAAGCAATATTTGTGGATACCATTTATCAAAACGATTTAAGGTTTTTTGAAATTGTATTGACAATTCTGTTAGCCAATTAATTGTTTTATGTTTAGGTAGAGGTAATTTTCTAAAAATAAAAACACCAAAAACTGCTAAAAAACTAAAAGTTAATAAAATAATAATTCCTTGAAATAAATCAGTTGGTAGAATTGATTTACTAATTATCAAGCCAAAAAATATTACTATAATTAATCCCAAAAAACCCATAATTCTATCAATCAATACACCATAAAAACTATTAAGTTTTGTATGACCTTGTTTTGACAAAGTTATCACACGATAAGCATCTCCCCCAATACTACTTGGCATTGCTTGGGAAAACAATATACCAATAAAATAATGTTTTATATAAAATCGAAGTTTGTGATTAAAAGATAAATTTTTCATCAACAGAGACCAACGAATACTAGCAACTATAATTGTAAGAAATTGTAAAAAAATTGCCAATACTAAATACCAAATATTTGCTGACTTTAAAATAACAAGCACTTCTGATAAGTTTATATTTTGTGAAATAACATAAAATATAACAAATGTAATGAATAACTTTATAACAAACATATAGAAAAAATTATAAAAATGTCCCTAATTATAACGATTAGGCTAGGATATAATTATATCCTTTTTTGATTTTTTAAAATAATTATGCAAAACGGTCTTTCTCTTAAACAACATCTTAAAAATAACAAAGTTAATCCAACATTAAGCGATTTAATTATTGAAGTAGCTTTAACCACAAAAGAAATTGCTCATAAAATTGATAGAGCTTCATTAGAAGGTGCATTGGGATTGGCTGGTAGTGAAAATATTCAAGGAGAAGATCAGAAGAAATTAGATATTATTACTAATGACGTTATGTTTGATCATTTGAAAACAACTGGTTTATTAGCTGGTATGGGTTCTGAAGAAATGGATGATCCAATGAAAATTCCAAATGAATTTGATAAAGGAGATTATTTAATTTTCTTTGACCCATTAGATGGTTCTTCAAACATTGATGTTAATATTTCTGTTGGCACAATTTTTTCAATAATTAAAAATCCAAAAGGAAATAATGAGCCTGACTTAGAAGATTATTTAAGCCAAAAAGGAACAGAGCAAGTTGCTTCTGGTTTTGTTGTTTATGGACCTTCAACAACTTTAGTCTTAACAACAGGAAATGGTGTTTCAATGTTTACTTTGGATAAAAGTGTCGGTGAATATACTTTAGTTCGTGATAATGTCATTATCCCAAATGAAACTCAAGAATTTGCAATCAATATGTCCAACCAAAGATTTTGGGAAGAACCTGTCCAAAATTATATTGCTGATTGTTTAGCAGGAGAAACAGGGGTGTTAGGCAAACGATACAATATGCGTTGGGTTGCTTCTATGGTTGCTGAAATATTTAGAATTCTAACTCGTGGTGGTATTTTTCTTTATCCTGTTGATGAAAGAAATAAAGAAATTGGTGGTAAATTGCGTTTAATGTATGAAGCTAATCCAATTAGTATGATTATTGAACAAGCAGGTGGTATGGCTTCAACTGGTCGTGAACGAATTATGGACATTCAACCTAATGGCTTACATCAAAGAGTACCTGTAATTATGGGTTCAAAATTAGAAGTTGAAAAAGTTATTGAATATCATCAAAAGTAAAAAATAATGAAAATTATTTTATTAGGTCCGCCTGGTGCTGGAAAAGGCACTCAGGCACAAAAAATTTGCCAACACTGTAATATTCCACAAATATCAACAGGAGATATGCTACGAAAAGCAGTTAAAGAGCAAACACCACTTGGTATTGAAGCAAAAAAAGTAATGGACGCAGGATTATTAATCTCTGATGATATTATTATTGGACTGGTTAAAGAAAGAATTAAAGAGCAAGATTGTAAAAATGGTTTTTTATTTGATGGTTTCCCAAGAACACTACCCCAAGCACAAGCTCTAAAAAACAATTCAATTGATATTGATGCTATTGTAGAAATTCAAGTCCCTGATGAAATAATTATTACGAGAATGTCAGGTAGATTAATGCACTTAACTTCTGGCAGGACTTATCATAAAATTTTCAACCCACCAAAACAAGATGGAATTGATGATATAACCAATGAATCATTAGTTCAGCGTGATGATGATAAAGAAGAAACTGTTCGTGCAAGGCTAAATATTTATCATCAACAAACTGCTCCTTTAATCGAATTTTATAACACAGAAGATAATAAATATATTATTGTAGATGGGACCCAAAAAGTTGATGTTGTTAGTAAAAATATTATAAAAAATCTATAATTTTATGGTGTTTTTTTAATAGATTTTTTCAGTAATAAAAAAGAAAATTGAATTTTATTTATTGGACCAAGTATTTAATTTTTCAATATCTTTTTTATTTTCTTGAATCCAATATTCATCAGTTTTTGTTTGTTCTTTTTTCCAGAAAGGTGCTTGTGTTTTTAAAAAATCCATAATAAATTCACAAGCTTGAAAAGCATCTTTTCTATGTTTGCTAGCAACAATAACTAAAACAATATTATCATTTTTTGTTAATCTTCCAACTCTATGAATAATAGTTATTGCTAATATTTCCCAACGACTTTTTGCTTCTTCAGAAATTTTTTGAAGTGAGTATTCTGTCATCTTAGGATAATATTCTAATGTCATTGCAACAAGCTCATTATTAACATCTCGAACATTTCCTAAAAAAGAAGTTAGCCCTCCAATATTTAAACCTTGTTGTTTTATAAGACTAATCTCTTCATCTAAACTAAAGTCACTTTCCTGCACTTTTATTTTTATCACCTAACCTCCTGTCACTGGTGGGAAAAAAGCAACCTCACATTCATCTATAATAAGAAAATCATCATTAACTATCTCATGATTAACTGAAGTTAAAACATTTTTTTCTAAAATTTCTTTTCTATTTAATTTATTTTTTAATTCAATAATGTTTAATGATTTTTTAACATAAATAACTTCTTCTTCAAATCCTATATTTTCTCTAATAGAAGCAAAATATTTAATCGTAATCTGCATTTATCCTCCAATAGAAACCATATTTCTAACTTCAATATGATTGATATTTTCATTAAAAAAATGTTTTTCTGGCTTAAGGCTTATTGCCTGAATAATTTTATCTGTAATCTGTGTATCATTTTTACCTTCTCTTATCATATCTCTTAGTGATATAGAATTTTCTTGCCCTAGACATAAAATCAATCTACCTTTTGAAGTTAGACGAACACGATTACAAGATGAACAAAAATTTTCTGATACTGCTGAAATAATACCTACTTTAAAATCATCCACCTGAAACATAGAAGCAGGTCCAGAACTAGAACTACTTTTTATTGGTGTTAGGGTTTTATTAAAGTATTTTTCAATGCGTTTTATAATTTTTTCTTTTGGATAATGAGAGCCCATCATCTTAACGCCAGCACTACCAATTGGCATTGTTTCAATAAATCTTAATTCTAATTTTTTATTTTGACAAAATACCAACATATTTTCTATTTCATCTTCATTAAAATTTTCTAGCACAACCATATTTATTTTTACTTTAAGTCCAACTTCAAGCGCCTTCTCAATCCCTTGTAAAACTATTGTTAAATCACCATCACGAGTGATATCAGCAAAGCGTTTTTTATCTAAAGAATCTAAAGAAATATTTAATCGCTGTGCTCCAGATTTTTTTAAATCTAATGCAAATTTTTCTAATAAATGTGCATTAGTAGAAATAGGAATATCTTTTATATTATCAATACTATTTAATTGCGAAATAAGTGTGGTTATATCCTTTCTTAATAATGGCTCTCCACCTGTTAGACGAATTTTACTCACCCCTAACTTAGCAAAAATTTTAACTATTCTAATAATTTCCTCAAAACTTAAAATATTACTACGCATACTCCCTAAATCATATTCATTACGACAATATGTGCAACGATAATTACAATGGTCTGTAACAGAAATTCTTAAATAATTTATAGTTCTTTGATAGGAATCAATTAAGGACATTAAAATAAGAGTAAAACAAAATTACTATTATAACGATGAATATTGATGATATTACTGTTGTTATTCTTGCCGCGGTAAGGGTTCAAGAATAAACAATCAAGACAAAGGGTTATTAAAACTAAACAATAAACCTCTAATCCAATACACTCTAGATACTTTAAAAAAAGCTAATCTTAATAAAATTCTAATTAGTGCTAATAGAAATATCAGCAAATATCAAACTTTCGCTCAAGTGATTCAAGATTCTTTAGAAGGTTTTCAAGGTCCTTTAGCTGGTATATCAAAAGCAATGAATATCGTAAAAACACCTTATATTTTAATACTGCCTTGTGATTGCCCGATGATTGATACTGATATTATCAATGAATTAACACAACATAATGCTGATATTGTTGTTGCTAGTGATGATAAAAGAGTGCATTATACAATTGCTATTATTAAAACAAGTTTAAAAGAAGACCTCAATCAGTTTTTAGAACAAGGTAATCGTAAATTAGGATTATGGTATCAGCAACACCAAATAAAAAAAGTTAAATTTTCTAATAAAGAAAAATTTATAAATTTGAATTCTGAACAAGATTTTTCTCAATTTTTTGAAGTCGTTTATTAATTTCAATTAGTTGTGCTTGTTGTCCTGTATGTTGTTCTAAATCAATTTTTTCGTGTTCTTGTTGCATTTTGTCAATAACAATACCAATCATCATATTTAAAAATACAAAAGCATTAAAGAATATAAATGATAAATAATAAATCCAAGATAATGGATAAACTTCCATTGTTTCATACATTACATCTGTCCAATCCTCAAAAGTTACGACTCTAAAAAGAGTTAGCATTGAAATTGCAATATCTCCCCATAAAGTTGGGTTAATATTCTCAAACATAAAACTACCAATTGCTGCATAAATATAAAACAAAATAAACATCAATAACAAAACATAGCCCATTGCTGGCAGAGCTTTCATTAAAGCACCAACTAAAATCCTCAAATCAGGCACTACTGATATCAAACGCAGAACCCTAAAAATTCTAATTAATCTAGCTAAAAAAGCAAATTCACTTTCGTTAATAGGCAATAAACTAATAGTGACAATCAAGACATCAAAAATATTCCAAGCATTTTTAAAAAAATATTTTTTTTGTGGATGGGCTAAAAACCTAATAATAACTTCTATCAGAAAAAAAATAGTAATTGTAGTATCTAATAAATGCAATACTGATAGATAATAAGGGTCAATATCATAAGTTTTAATACCAATTAATAATGCAGATAAAACAATAACAATAATAACAACAAATTCAAATAATTTATTATTATATAATTTTAATAACAACTTATTCATTATCAAAAACCCAAGGTTGAAATATTGTTAAGGCTTTTTTGTAAACATCTTTTTTAAAGTCTATGACTTTCTCAGCGCTTTCCCAATAATCAATCCAAGCCCAATCATCAAACTCTATTTCTGAATGTTTGGTTAAATTTATTTTATTATCAGATGCGTTAAGTTTCAATAAAAACCAAATTTGTTTTTGCCCAATAACTTTACTTTTTTGGTTTCTATATTTAATTGGAATATCATAATATAGCCAATCTGTTGTTTTGGTTATGATACTAACATCGTCTTTTCCCAAACCAATTTCTTCTTCAAGCTCTCGATACATTGCATCAACTACTTCCTCGTTTTTATCTATACCTCCTTGAGGAAATTGCCATTTATTTTTATTAACTATTTTGGCTATTAAAACTTTATTGTCATTATTTAAAACAACAATTGCAACATTATAGCGATAACCATTTTCATCATTCATCGCCAGAAAAAATACCTAATATTTGTAATAAACTTAAAAATAAATTATAAATTGCAACAAATAAACTAACTGTTGCCATAATATAGTTTGTCTCACCACCATGAATAATATTACTTGTTTCATAAAGAATTAATGCCGACATTAATAACACAAATGCACTAGAAATAATTAGCGATAATGCAGGTACTTGAAAGAATATATTAGCCAAACTAGCAATAAAAGCAATCAAAATACCACTCATTAAAAAACCAGAAAGAAAACTAAAGTTTTTTTGACTGACAATCGCATAAAAAGAAAGTGATAAAAATATAATACCTGTGCTAGTCATTGCCATTGCGACCAACTGTGTGCCATTTGCAAAATATGATACATAAGCATTAATAATTGGTCCTAAAGTTAGTCCCATAAATCCAGTTAAAGCAAAAACAGCTAAAATTCCCCAAGCAGAATTTCTAAATTTTGTTGTTAAATACAATAAACCAAAATACCCTCCTAAAGTAATTAGAAAACCAAAACTTGGCAACTTTAATTGCATTGCTAAAAATGCCATCAACCCACTAAAAATAAGTGTTGCTGACAGTAACTGATAAGTCGATCTTAATGTTTTATTAACAATAATTGGCCTAGCAATCGTTCTATTAATTGTATTCATTATAAAAATCCAAAAAAAAAGAGTTAGAATAACACAATTATAAAAAAAATGGTTAAAAAATGATATTAGTTTATGGCATAGGTATGACAGGAATATCAGTTTGTAATTTCTTACAAAAAAAACAGCACCCTTTTAGAGTAGTTGATAATAGAACTAATCCACCATTACTTAAAGATTTTCAGAATAAATTCCCAGAAATAACAATAGATTATGGTGCTATAACACAATCTTTATTAGATGATATTGATAAAGTTGTTGTTAGTCCTGGTATTGATTTAAATGATAAATTCATACAATCAGCAATTAAAAAAAATATAAAAATTATAGGAGATATGGATTTGTTTTTTTCAGTTGTCAATGCACCTGTTATTGGAATTACAGGGACAAATGGAAAATCTACAGTGACAATGATGATTGCTGATATGATAAATAATAATAATAAAAAAGCTGTAGTTGGTGGCAATATTGGCACTGCTGTTTTAGATTGTTTGGATGATGATGTAGATTTTTATGTGTTAGAGCTTTCTAGTTATCAATTAGATATTACAAAAAGAATGAAATTTGAAGTTGCTATTGTTTTAAATATCACACCAGATCATTTAGAAAGATATCCAAGTCTTAATGAATACAAAAAAAGTAAATTAAGTATTTATGACAATGCAAAACATAAAATTATTAATCTTGATGATAATTATCAATACCCAAGTGAATTAGGGTTTGGTTTGAAAATCCCCCAAAAACCAACTCATTTTGGCTTAGTAGAATGCCACAATAATCAATATTTATTAGCAGGAGATAAATTATTATTTAATAGTAATGAATTAAAAGTTATTGGTAATCATAATATTCAAAATGTTTTGAGTGCATTATGTGTTTTAAACTCTATTAATCTTTTAACAACACAGTCAATAACCGCTTTAAAAAACTTTACAACATTGGCACATCGAATACAATTTATTTGTAAGGTAAATAATGTTGCTTATATAAATGATTCAAAAGCAACAAATACTATTGCTTCAATAGTTGCAATAGAAGCTATAAATAATAAATATAAAAATATTGTTTTATTAGCAGGTGGTGTTTTAAAAAAAGAAGATTATCAAAAATGGGCTAAAATTGTCCAAATAAAAGTTAAAACAGTTATTGTTTTTGGTGAGTCAAGAGAGTTTTTAAAAACACTTTTAAAAGATGATAATATTATCCAAGCAAAAAATCTAAAAGAAGCTGTTAATATTAGTAAAAAATTACAAGATATTGATGCTGTTTTATTATCACCTGCTTGTGCAAGTTTTGATGAATTCGCTAATTTTGAGAAAAGAGGTGAGGCATTTATCAATTATGTTAAAACATAAAAAACCGAACTATAAAAGTTCGGCTTTTTATTTAAACAAGTAAATACTTAACCTTTTGCTTGAGCCATAACTTCTTCAACAAAATTATCAGCTGCTTTCTCAATACCCTCACCCACTTCAAAACGAATGTATTGTAAAACCTCAGCATTATTATCTTTTAATAATTTTGAGATTTTAACATCAGGGTCTTTTACAAAAGACTGACCCAACAAAGTGATTTCTTGAATAAATTTATTCATTTTCCCTGTAATCATTTTTTCAATAATATTATCAGGCTTGCCACTTTCTTTTGCTTGGTCAATAAAAATAGCTTTTTCTCTTTCAATTAAAGCAGGATCAACTTGATCTTCGCTAATTATTTTTTTTTTTAATTTTTTTTTCCCCTCCTTTTAAGGATACTAAAACTGCAATTCTTTCACCATGTTGATAACTGCCTATATTTTCCCCATCATTTTCAGTAATGCTTGAAAAACGACGCACAGAAACATTCTCACCAATTTTTGCAATTAAGTTTTTTCTTGTTTCTTCGATACTACTACCAGAATCTAAATTTGTTGCCATTAAAGCATCTATATCCTTAGGTTGACTCATCACGACTGTTTTTGCAACATTATCAACAAAAGTAATAAAATCATCACTTTTAGAAACAAAATCAGTCT
>FPHJ01000069.1_pt1 | contig 26584 bp, 37 predicted proteins | sample 1057411 | NCBI WGS metagenome assembly FPHJ01 (sample SAMEA4473313, study PRJEB15554) | hydrothermal vent metagenome | biome: marine basaltic hydrothermal vent biome; feature: marine hydrothermal vent; material: water | place: Pacific Ocean | collected 2011-06-14/2011-07-23 | depth 1199 m
AACTTAAGCATTGCTGTTTTATAAATACTATTTGTTTCTTCTTCTGTTTTAAAATCTATAATAGTCAATCTTTTTTTATTCAACAATTCACTAATATAAACATTAAATGCTTGCTGATTTTTAATAATATTTCGCTCTAAAAAAGATGTTTTTTTCTGATATGCAAAACTATTATTTGTCACCAATGTATTTCTAAAATTAATATCAACAAGTTCTTTTTTGACTTGTTTTAATTTTGTTTTAGCATCAGAAACAATTTCTAATGATGGGTTTAGCCATAATGAATAAGTAAAAAACCATAATAATATACAAATGAGTATGCCTACAACATAGTATAAAAATTTTTGGAAATAATAATTTTTATTCATCTGTCTGAAAAGGTTTAGAAACTAATATAGAAACTTTAGAGGTAAGTACGCCCCCCTTATGTGTTGAGCTTAATAAATCTACACTACCAATAGGAGATAACTTTAACATTAATTTATTAATATTTGTTATATTTGATGACAATAATGTCATCATCAAAACATTATCTTCAATAGTTAGTTCTTGTATAACAATATCTTTAGGTATAAGTTTAGTTACATCTGTTAAAACATTTTTATTAATTTTAGGCATAAACAAATTTAACAAATTAAATCTTTTTTTATTTAATTCCAGTGATTGCTTAATACCAACTTCAATTGACTTTTGAATTTTTAATTCTTCTGTTTTATTTTTTATTTCTTTATTAGTAGCTATTAACTCAGAATAGTCAGTTAATTGAATTTGTGCGAATAATAAAAAACTATGTAATAAAAACATTGAAATAACTAATATCAATAATGGCTTTAAAAATGAGTTTAAAACTTGCATAATTAAATTAAACTTAACATTCTTAAAGTTTTTTAAAATGTTTTGTTTATTATATTCTGAATGATTTAATAATGATAAATTGATTGAATTTCCAATAGCACCAATAAATCCTTGAGGGTTATTAAACTTAGAAATTACATCCTGTTGTTTCTTGGGCAATAATGAAGTCATAAGAGAAACATTATCATCATTATGCTTTTCTACAAAAGCACCTTTATTCAACATATAAGAATGAATAAAAATTGTTAAATTAGGATTGGTATTTGTATGAGGTGTTTTTTCAATTAAAGAGTTAATTTGAATAATTAATAAATCATATTCATTACTAACTATATCAATCATATAAGATTTTTGTTGCTCATTAGTAATATCAAAAAATTGTAATTGATTATCACTTTTATCTGTCAAACAAAACCAATGGTTATTTTCTTGATTATATTTTTTTAAAAAATTTACAATAGGAGCAGAAACATTAAAAACACAAACTATAAACAAATCTAATTGTTGAACAATATCGATATAAAAATCAACATCCTCTGACTTGTGTAATGATAACTTTATTTGCATTGTTTCATCAAATTCATTACTCGAGAGAATGCTATATTGAAAATGACTACCTTTCTGATCATCATTCATTTCAGAACAAAAAGTATTCCAAAAATTATAACCATTTTCGTCTAAATACTCATCTAACTCATCTTTTGGGAAAAAAGGCATTTCAAAATAATACTCATGAAATAATTTTGATGGAATTGAAACATTACAAAAACTATATTTTTTAATTTTATGAATCTCTAATATTTTTTTTAGTCGCGACAAATGTGAGTCGTTAAAATCTTCATCAAAATACTCTACAGCATCTAAGATATTTTTTCCATCAGCTTTATAGGATAAATATATACCTGTACTTTCAAAAGCAATACATATTGTATTAACAGATAACAATACTTTTAATTTATCATTCATATTTAAGGACCAGAATAACAAATAACATAATCACTATTTGAACAATGGGTATTTCATATATTTTTGATAAGATACAGTGCCGATTGCTGCTAGTATTCCTATAATAACAACTACAACCAATAACTCAATCAAAGAAAATCCTTTTTGTATAGTTATTTTGTCGATCATTATATTTTGCCCATGTTTTTCAATTGTTCAAGTGATTTACTCATTGTAATCATACCTTCTGACATCCCCATTTGTAAAACACTTTCTATTTGTTGTAATTTATCTTCTCTAATTAAATTACGAATAGCGGGATTTGCCACCATAATTTCTAAACTTGCACAACGCCCTTGCCCATCTTTTGTTTTGTGCAATTGTTGAGTGATTGTCATTTGCAAAGAACCTGCTAATTGAGAACGTGCCTGTCCTTGTTGTGCTGGAGGAAAAACATCTAAAATACGATTAATTGTTGAAGCTGCACCACTGGTATGTAATGTCCCAAATACTAAATGCCCTGTTTCAGCTGCTGTTAATGCCATTGAAATAGTTTCAAGATCTCGCATTTCCCCTAAGAGAATAATATCAGGATCTTGTCTTAAAGCACCTTTAAGAGCATTGGCAAAAGAGAGTGTATCTTTACCAACTTCTCTTTGAGTGATAATACATTTTTTTGGCTGATGTAAAAACTCTATAGGATCTTCAATTGTTAAAATATGTCCATTTCTTTGTTCATTAATTAGATTAACAATAGCAGCAAGTGTAGTTGACTTACCAGACCCAGTTTCTCCTGTGACTAAGACCAAACCACTATGAATATTACTAATATCACTAATAACAGGTGGCATTCCTAATTTCTCAAGGGTAATTATTTCAGACTTAATAAGTCGTAAAACTAACGCCAATCCATTATTAGATTGTAATGCACTTACACGAAACCTAATATCTCCAAACTGAACCGCGAAGTCCAAATCATGAGCTGTTTTAAATTTATCTAATTGGCTTTTTGTTAGTTCTTCTTCTAAAAAACTAGACACTTCTGCCTTACTAACAACATCTTCTAATATTTCCATTGTGCCATTAACTCTAATTGCAGTGCTATAATCAGCACAAATATGGATATCAGATAAATCATACTTGGTGGTATAAGATAAAAGTCTATCTTGTAACATATTATTATTTATAAAAACATTATATACGTTATGATTATAACCTTTAAGTAAGGCTATGCAAAAAATCACAATTCTACTGAAACTTATTATTGTTTTAATTTTTTCTACTTCTTTAGCTAATGCTGAAATTGCTGCTACGGAAACATCTAAAAATTACCTTTAGGTCCAGTTTACACTCCGTTTTTTTCTAACTTAGCAATAGATGGATATGACACTGTTGCCTATTTTAAAATAGGTAAAGCAACAGTAGGGCGTGAAGAATTTACATATGAATATAATAATGTTGAATGGCGTTTTTCAACACTAGAAAATTTAGAAGCCTTTAAAAAATCCCCAGAAAAATACATGCCTCAATATGGGGCTCATTGTTCTTGGCGTATGGCAACTGGTGTTTTTGACCATGGATCTCCTAGAAATTGGAATATTTATAAAGGCAAATTGTATTTCAATTATGATACTTTACAACAAAACCTATGGGTAAATAATAAAGATTATTTTATAAAAAAAGCTAATAAAAACTGGGTGAAAAAATTATTAAAATAATTTTTGATGATACAATTACTTCTTTTAAATAAAAAGGAGTTGTAAATGAATCAAGTACAAAAAGGTTTTAGTTTAATTGAATTATTGGTTGTTGTTGCGATTATAGGAATATTATCTGCAATAGGAACAGTTAGTTATACTAATTATATTAGTAGTTCTCAAAAAAGTGTTGCTAAAGCAAATTATGAAAATGTTTCTAGATTTGTTCAAACTGTAGGTCAAGTTAGAAGTTCTGGTTTGGATAATAGTGGTGGTTTAAATGGCATTAACAGATCATCTTCTACTTCAGAAGTTATAACTCAAATTATTGCTAAACTTGTTAAAGACGGCGACTTTAAAAATCCTTATAGTAAAGACAATGCTTTAACAACTAATGCTTGTACAGCTGATTGTGAAGGTAAAATTTATCTAGAAGCAAAGACTAATGGCGACATTGTAATATACGGGTTCTTCGAAAAAGGAGCAACTGTATCAGCATCTAAAACTATTGCTGTTAAATAAATGGTTCTAAAAAAGCGGGCATAAACATGTTCGCTTTTTTATTGTTTTATATAAATAAGATTTACTCCTATTAATAAACATATCAATTCTGGATTTTCTATAATTGAATTATTAGTTGTTATTGTTATTCTAAGTATTATTAGTCTTTTAAGTTTTAATACAATAGATAAAAAAACAACTTTAATTAATACAACAACTCATAAAATAATGAATGCAATATATATTGCAAAAAGTTATGCAATTCAGAATAATACACAAACTATTTTTTGTATTTCAATTAATCAAACAGACTGCGTTAAAACCAAAAGTTGGCGTAGTAATTGGTTAATTTTTATTGATAAAAATAATAATCAAAAAAGAGATAATAATGAAGAGATTTTATTACAAAATATTAAAATCCCAAAAGAAGTTTCTATATTATTTAATAATCCATTAAAAAGAATTACATTTAAAAATACTGGTCTTATTTCATCAAATAACACCTTTAATGTTTGTTTAACCTCTGGTAAATTTGGCAATGGAGTAGTTTTTACCCAAACAGGGCGTTATAGGATAAGCAACAAAAATTATAGATGTTAAAATCACAAAAAGGTTTCGGGTTGATGGAAGTAATGGTTGCAATAACAATATTAACCATTGTATTATTTGCCTTAATAAAAGCTTCTGATCTCAAAGAAAAACAACTAACTGAAAATCGTAATTTACATACAGCAACTATGTTTTTAAAAAATATTAAATCAATGATATTTGGTTTAGATATTAATGGTGATGGTTTTCTACAAGGTTATTATTTAAATAACAATGGTAATCTAATAGGACCATATACAAAAAAAAATAATCAATTAATAGTTAAAAGAATATTACGAAACGGCTATCAAACTTCTTTTAGTTTAAGAGAAAGAGCAAATTATGATATAGCAATGATGTATTCTATTTTTGATTTATATAATGAAGCTGAACTTTCAATAACTTGTACAGATAGTAATAATACAGATGCTATTCCTTGTAGTTTAGGTTCTACACATCATTTAAACTTCTCATGGGTCTATGATAATCAAAGAAAGAATGTTAATCTTGAGGTAATATATTGAAACAACAAGGGTTTACTTTACTAGAAATGATTATTTCATTAGCATTATCAATGCTAATTGGTTTATCTATTTTTCAACTAACAAAAATAAATAAACAGCGTTATGAAGTTTTTCAAGTAATTGAAGAATTAAATCAGAAAGAAACTTTATTACGAAATATTTTAGAAAAAACAATACAAAAAATAGGTGGTAATATCCCTAATTATGTAATGAATGATGTTAATCAACAATGGGCTTTTGCTATTACTAGAAACAATGTTATTTCAGGTTTAAATACACAGATACCTAATGATATCAAAGGAACCGCCTTAGCTATTAATTATGATTATGGTAATCGCTGTGATGGAAAACCTTTGGATACTAGTGCTACCTTAACTATTGATTATTATTTTGTTAAAGAAGATACAACTGCTGAGAAAGTAAGTAGCCTTTACTGTAAAGCACCAAATAAACGCATTGTGCCTTTAATTAATAATGTAGACTATATGAAAATTTATTATCACCATACAGATGCATCTGGAAAAATACGAATTCTTGACGAAGATTTACTAAATGTTACAAATTGGTTTGATATTTATAAAATTGATGTTTTTATGATTATTTCATCAAATAGTGGGCATTATGAAGATGCACCATCTAAAACATTCCTAACTGGAGCAAATGAATTTCCAGGAGATGTGGTTATAGAAAATATCAATAAGCCTTATGATGGGAAGTTTAGAAAAGCTATTTATTTTTCTTTCAATATTAAAAAATAAAATGACTATCAAACAAAAAGGTTCTATTTTATTATTGGCTTTATCTGCAGTAACGGTGCTTACTTTACTATTTAATAGTTCAATTTCTTTTTTAGCTCAACAAAACAAAATAAACATTAATAATCAAGTTACTTTTATGGCCATAACTGATTGTGAAAATGCCATCCAAAAAACTAGACTATGGTTGATGGATAATGCAACAACACCAATCAACCCTACAAATAATGGCTCTTCAAATATCTGGGAAAATAATACAATAACTTCATTACCAACAGAAGATACTTGGTGGAATATAGGAATAAATACTCTAAATGCCCAATCTTTATCTACAATGCCAGATATTGGAGATGTAAAAATAACCATTGAACATAAGTTAGGAGAAGGCACTGATACCTTTAGAACTTATGAAATTATTAGTCGTTGTCAAACTAAAAAAGGTGATATTTTATCTATTCAACAAGCAAGTATTACAATTGGATTTCCAACGCAAAACACTCTCCCAGTTATGGATTTGAAACATTATCAATAACTTTCTTAATAACATTAGTTATTTTCTTTAATTGCTCTTTTTTAATCATAAAAGGTGGCATTGTATAAAGTAGTTTCCCAAATGGTCTTAACCAAATACCATTTTTAACACATTGTTTTTGAACTTCTTCTAATTCAATATTATTACTCATTTCTATCACACCTATTGCACCTAAAACCCTTACATCAGCAATATTTTTTTTATTTTTTAATGATAGAAGTTCAGTTTTTAATATTTTTTCTATCATTAAAACTTGTTCTTGCCAATTAGAATTTAACAATAAATCAATAGAGGTATTAGCCACACTACAAGCAAGTGGATTTGCCATAAAAGTGGGTCCATGCATTAATACCCCAATTTTTTTACTAATTTCTTGTGTAGTTAGCGTTGCTCCAAGTGATAAATACCCACCAGTAAGTGCCTTACCTAAACATAAAATATCTGCTTGAATATTAGCAAACTCACAAGCAAATAATTTACCTGTTCGTCCAAAACCTGTGGCAATTTCATCAACAACTAATAAAACATCATATTTTGAACATAATTTTCTAATATCTTTTAGATATTCTGCTGAATAAAATCGCATCCCACCTGCACCTTGCACAATAGGTTCTATAACCATAGCTGCAATATTTTGATGATTTTCTTTTAATGTCTGCTCTAATTGTTCTGAATTTTCAACTTCAACAAAAAATGGTTTTTCTAAATGATTAAAAGTTTGATGAAATCCACTACCTAATGCCATTGTTGCAAAAGTATCTCCGTGATAACCATTTTCTAAAGTTAAGAATTGTTTTTTATTAGGTTTATTTCTATTTTGCCAATATTGTAAAGCCATTTTTAAAGCAACTTCAACAGCAACTGAACCAGAATCAGAGAAAAAAACTTTTTCTAATTTTGTTAGTTTTATAAGTTTTCTGGATAATTCAATTACCCCTTGATGAGTTAAACCACCAAACATAGTATGGGCCATATTTTCTAATTGCTTAGTAATTGCTTGGTTTAATTTAGGATGGTTATAACCATGAATAACTGCCCACCAAGAACTCATACCATCAATACATTGATAGTTATTTCCTTTTTCATCAACTAAATTAAGATAAACTCCATCGGCAGATTTTACTAAAAATGAACTAATAGGATTAGGGATAGATGTATATGGGTGCCAAATATGATTTTTATCAAACTCTAAATCATTCATTTATTATCTAACATCAAACAATTCAACTTCAAAAATTAAAGTTGCATCAGGTGGAATAACACTACCAAAACCCATAGGACCATAAGCCATATCAGATGGAATTGTTAATTTTCTTTTTCCGCCTATTTTCATCCCAGCAATGCCTTTATCCCAACCTTCAATTACCATTTGCTGACCTAGGGTAAATTCAAATTTTTCATCTCTATCAACACTTGAGTCAAATTTCTTACCGTTTTCTAACCAACCAGTATAGTGAACCAATACTTCTTTACCAGCCACTGCCTCATTACCATTACCTACTTCTAACTCTTCTATAATTAACTCTGCCATTTTTACCTCTAAATTTTCCCTAAGAATACACCCAAGAGTGTCAATAAAATACCTATTGATATTGTTTGTCCTGTGTTTTATTTGATTGCTCTTGAGCCTTATCTAATAAGGTTTGTGTATTAGTGAACATAGTATGTATTTTTTTATACTCAAAAACGGCATTACAATAATATTCAACTACTTGTTTATCTTTCTCATTATTAGAACCTAAACTAGAATCAACTTGTTTTGCTTCGGTAAATATTTTTTGTGCATTATTAAAAATGTTTTCTATTGATGTTAAGAATTTACCGTTATCAACTAAACCTAAATAATCTGTATGTTCTGCTATTTCTTCTTTAAAGAAATCAGCATATTCCAAACATAAAAATTTACAAATATCTAAAACTGCTCTTTGGATGTGACTTTCTATTTTTTTAATATGGTTTGAATCTCTTTCGGACATAGTCATATGTCTAGCAAAGTGGTCAAATGCATTACGATATTCATTCCATACTTGAATTGGTACTTTATGTCCAAATGCTTCAAATATTGAGACAAAATACCTAGCAATATAATAAAGCCTAATTGTTTCTTTATATTGTTTATCCTGTGTTTTATTTGATTGCTCTTGAGCCTTATCTAATAAGGTTTGTGTATTAGTGATATCCAACATTCTTAATAACTTATTTTGAATAAGTATCTAAATTTGCAATTCTATCTAATAATGATGACCCTTGAGGTGGAACTCTATTATCCAAAGTAGTTGGTAAATCAGTTATTTTTTGACCAGAAGCAAGAAAAGTTTTTTCTATATCTTCTAAATCGGTATTCCAAAAAGAATCTTCTTGTTTTTGTATCAATGACATAATGGACAAATTTTACAAAATAAATAAGTTATGTCAAGATATTTGTTTTTATATTGTAGCCACTAAATTTACGAATATTTAAAACACCACTATCTAATAATAAATACTGCCCTTTAATACCCATCAATCTCCCTTCAATAATTGGTGTTTTATCAAAATTTAAAGAAATAATCTTTGTTGGATATTCTAAAACTGGATACTCAAAATTTAAAACTTCTTCATCTAAAATAATTGCTTGAGTTTTCTCAATAACATTTGAAATATGTGCTAATAATTCATCACGCTTAACTACTAAATCAACAGATTCGACTTCATTTTTTAACATTTTTCGCCAATTTGTTTTGTCAGCAATAAAGGGTTTTAATGCTGTTTCAATCTCACCTGATTTTAAACGAGTATCTACTTTTAATATTGGCAAACTACTAACAGCACCTTGATCAATCCAACGAGTAGGAACATTACGAGTAATGCCAACTTTCACACCGCTACTATTAGCCAAATAAATAATATGCTCAGAAAAACAATTCTCTTCACCCCATTTTGGTTCTCTACAAGTTCCTAAATGGAAATGACAAGTTTCTGGTTTCATCATACACATATCGCAACTTGCTAACTCTTGTGAGCAAGGCCAACAAAATCCTTGTGACCAACTTTTTTTTGTTAGAGAACCACAATTTGCACAACTAATAGAGCCTGTCCATTCTAGTTTTATATTTGAACCAAGTAAAGGATTTAAGTCTATTAGTTTATCTCCAAGTGGTAATTGATAATTAATTTTCAACCCATCGTATTGGCTGATAAGTTTACTTAATCGCATAAAATATTCTGAACTTCTAAATATTTCTGAGTAGTTCTTTCGCTAATTTCTAAAGGTAGCTGTGGTGCAGGATGCGTTTTATCCCAATCACAAGTTTCTAAATAATCTCTCACAATCTGTTTATCAAAACTCTCTGGCGAAGAGCCTATTTTATATTTATCTTTTGCCCAAAACCTTGAAGAATCTGGTGTTAGAACTTCATCCATAATTACTAATTTATTATCCTCATCTAAGCCAAACTCAAACTTAGTATCTGCAATAATAATTCCTTTTTTTAAGGCATATTCTGCTGCGAAATTATAGAGTTTTAAACTCACTGTTTTAACTTGATTAGCCAGATCCTCACCCAATAACTCAATTGTTTGTTCAAAAGTTATATTCTCATCATGCTCGCCAACTTCTGCCTTTGAACTTGGTGTATAGATTGCTTCTGGTAATTGTTGTGCTAATTGTAGGTTTTCTACTAACTCAATCCCACAAACCTTACCTGTATTTTGATAATCTTTCCAACCTGAGCCAATTAGATAACCACGAACTATCGCCTCAACTGGTAGAGGCTTTAATTTTTTAACAATAATTGCCCTATTTTTAACTTGTGCGATTTCATCTTCAGATAAAACACTGCTTAAATCATCATTTAATAAATGATTAGCAATAATATGTTTTGTTTTAGCAAACCAAAAATTAGAAACTGCTGTTAGAACACTACCTTTTTGGTTAATAGGCTCATCTAAAATAACATCAAATGCTGATAATCTATCTGTAGTCACTATCAATAATTTATCATCATTAATTTTATACATATCCCTAACTTTCCCTTTATGAATTAAAGGTAGGTTTAATTTACTTTCGTATAAGGAGTTCATAAAAATATCTAGAAAAATAATTTCTATGATTTTACTTTATAATGCTAACGAATTAAATATTTGAGAATATAGGTGCAACAAAAACTAAACGAAGCTTATGATTTTTTTGACATAAAATCTGAAGAAAAAACTAATCAAAAATTAGTGCAATTCGTTGATCTAATCTATAAATGGAATAAAGTTTACAATCTAACAGCCCACCAAACAAAAGAAGATATTTTTTACTATCATATTATAGATAGTCTATCCATTGTCAATTTTATTAAACAAGGAACATTGCTAGATGTCGGTAGTGGTGCTGGATTACCAGGAATTGTAATTGCTATTTTAAAGCCTAATGTCCAAGTGAGCGTTTTAGATAGTGTTGGTAAGAAATGTCGCTTTATGCAATTTTGTAAAACACAATTAAAAATTGATAACCTAACTATTATCAATAAACGCGTTGAAGATTTACAAGGTATTTCTTTTGAACAAATTACTACCAGAGCATTTGCCACAGTTGAAAAAACATTAAGCTTAACAAAACATTTATTAAGCGAAAATACAACTTATTGGTTAATGAAAGGCAATAATTTTGCCCAAGAAGAGATTAAAATATCTTATAAAACACATCATATTTCTGTTCCTAATGTTGCAGAAAACCGTTATTTACTGGAGATAAATTTATGAAAATCATTAAAAAAATTACAATTGTTTTAATTATCATTATTGCTGGATTTGTGATTTTCAGAGATAATTTATTAAAAACATTTGTAGAACAACAAGGTAGTAGTTTATTAAATACAGCACTAGTTATTGAAGAATTTAATTCTGATTTATTAGAACGAACACTTAATATTAAAAATATTCATATTGCTAATCTTATTGGTTTTCAAGATAAAGATGCTTTTACTTTAAATAATATTCATTTAGAAATTAACAAAAAAGGAAAAACAATTATTGTTGAGAAACTAAATATCAATAATATCTCACTTTATCTCGAGCAAAAAAATAATCGTGTTAATTTATATGAAATTTATAATTATTTAGATAATAAACACAAATCAAAACAAGAAACATCAGATGATAAAAAACCAACAAAACATTCAACTAATAAAAAAGAAGAATATATAGTTTTAATTAAATATTTATCCATAACAAATATGAATGTCAGAATAAATAGTGAATTAATCAAAGAAAAAATTCAAATCCCAGATATTATTATTTATGATTTAAAAGCTCCATTATCAAAAGTATCTGCTAAATTGATGAAAATTATTTTAGACAAAATGAAAAAAAACATCCAAAAAGCAGGAATTGACTTTGGCAAAAAAGAACTGAAAAAAACAGTAATTAAAAAACTAAAAGAAAAAGTCAATGAACTTATTGGCGATGATGCTAAAAAAATATTAAAAGGTTTTGGGCTTGGTTTTTAAAGATAATCAACTAATTCAGCCATAGAATCAATTACCACATCAGGATTAGCAGTTGCGATGTCAATGCCATGGTTATAGCCATAAGACATACAAATAATATTAAATCCAGCAGATCTTGCTGCTTTAACATCAGAAATAGAATCTCCTAATAATAAACAATCTTTTGGGCTAAGACTAAAATGCTCAGCAGCATGTAATAATGGTAGTGGATCAGGTTTTTTCTTAGCTAGAGTATCACCACTAATTACAATCCCAAATCTATCAAAAATACCCAAATCTTTTAAAAGTGGGTGGGTAAATTGCTCTGCTTTGTTTGTCACACAGCCAAGTTGATAACCTTGTTTTTGTAAATAGTCTAAACCTTCAATAACTCCGTCATATAAACAAGAGCGTTTAGAAGTGTTTTGTGCATAAAGCTCTAAAAAAATAGGATAAGCCTTTGCAAAATCATCTTGATTAACTTGTGCTTCTAACTCACCTGTGAGTGATCGCTCAACTAATTTTGGCACTCCATTACCAACCCATTGTCTAACTTTTTCTTCTCCCCAAGTTGGACGATTTAAAACTTTCATCAACTCATCAACGCAATATGCTAAATCAGGCACGCTATCTACTAAAGTGCCATCAACATCAATCATAATTAACTTAGGGTTAAAAGTTGCCATATATTTTTTTGAGTTTAAAAAAATAATTCATTTTACGGTAGAATAAGCAAGCTTTATCCACAATGAAAGTGCTTATACTAAAAACAAAAATATGATCAAAAATTTTAAAATTGGTTTTATTGGTGCTGGGAATATGGCAACTTGTTTAATTCAAGGAATGCTTGAAAATGGCTATCCAACTGAAAATATTAAAATTGCTGATATTGATAAAACACTTCTTAAAAACCAAGAACAAAAATTTAAAGTTCAAAGCCAAACAAATATTGAAATTGCCTCTAATTGTGATGTAATTATTTTGGCAGTAAAACCTCAAATAATTAAAGCTGTTTGTGCTGAAATATCTCAATTTTTAAAAGATAATACTTTAATTATTTCCATTGCTGCTGGTGTTAGAATTGAGAGCATTAAAAAATTCTTAACTAAAGATATTGCTATTATCAGGGCTATGCCAAATACTCCAGCTTTAATAAAACAAGGGGCAACTGGTGTTTTTGCTAATCAAAAAGTAAATAATCAACAACAAGAATTAGTTGATGAGTTATTAAAATCTTTAGGTCTGATCAAATGGTTAGAAAATGAAAATTTATTAGATGTGATAACCGCTCTTTCTGGTAGTGGTCCTGCTTATTTATTTTTAATGATGCAAAGTATGAGTGATGTAGCTCAAGAAATGGGACTAGATAAAAAAACAGCTGATTTATTTTCTATTCAAACAACATTAGGTGCTAGTCAAATGGCATTAACCAGCCAAGATGATTTAGAAATATTACGCCAAAATGTAACCTCCCCCAATGGCACAACTTTTGCAGCGCTTGAATCTTTTAAAAAAGATAATTTTGATAAAATCATTAAAAATGCAATGACTCAAGCAAAACAAAGAGCAAAAACACTAGGTGATGAACTTGATGAATGAAACTCTAACAATAAATCTTAAACTTTCAAATTATCATTTAATTCTTATTAGTTTATTAACTGCATTAACTCTAATGGTTATTGTGATTTATACTTCTACTTGGTCGTGGTTGCTAATTTTATTGGTTCTAATATTAAGTTATTTTAGTTTTAAACAAGCAATTGAAAATAGCCCTAAAAAAATATTTTTAAAACAACGACACTCAAAAGTTTTTTTAAAAAACAAAACCATTACGACTAAATATTTAACTTACACATATTTATCACGATTTTTTTCTGTATTAAAGTTTAACAATCAAGCTATTGTTATTTTTAAAGACAGTTGCGAACAATTCTCTGATATCAATTTATTTGTTAAAACCAATGCTATCAACTGAAGATACTTTTAAATTAAATGTTTTGATTGCTAATAGTATTGCAATTCGTATTGATACTTACAAAATGTGTGTTTATGGCTTAACTTCTGAAGGTGAAGAAAAAGAATTACAACTTAATCATAATGATAACCACGATAAATATATTACTGCAACTCAAACTTTATTACTTAATAAAGTATTAGGAACTATGGGTGGATACCCTTCTTATCTCAAACGATGGTCAAGAATGGGAGAGGTCTCAACTAAAAATCTAAATGAATTATTAATGTTAGGCAATATTGAAGCAGTTATTGCTGTGGTTAATGTTAAAGAACTAAATAACGATATTATCAAAAAATCATGGTGGTGCGCAACTAATACAGACTATCAAGCTGAAATTGGGCGTTATTTATTAAAAAAAGACTATGTTGTAAAAACTGAAATTGGTAAAGAAATTGCCCAATATTTATTTGAATTTCTACCGTTTATTGAAGATACTACAGAGTTAATGGACACTATTTTTTTAATCTTAAATGATGATTTATTAACAACAGAACAAAAGCAAAGTTTATTAAAACAAGGTATGCGAAAATCAACTATTTTATGTGGTTTTTTAGAACGAAACTTAGTTGATTCTTTTGCAGAAACTGCAATCAAAATCTTAAAAAAAATCAACAATGAATTTGTTTTATATAGAGTTTTAAATGCAATTGGAAAATATTATCATCATCCAATGATAATGCCCTTAGAAACTATTGAAAAACTACAACAACAAATAGAAAATATAAATACTACTGATGAAAAAACAAGATTGTTTTTAGCAGGAGTTAGTGAAAAATTAGTAGTAAGTGAAATTGCAGCAAATACTCTGGCAGGTTCGAATATTCGTAAGCAATTAAAACCAATCTTAGAACCAATTATAAAAAAATTAAACGAAATAAAAATATGAAAACAGTCGAACAAGCATTAGAAATTTTAAAAAATTATGCTAAAAATAAACAAGAAATAGAAACAGTTGATATTCAATTTTGCTTAGGTAGAGTCATTGCAAAAGATATTTGTTCAACGGTTAATATCCCTCCTTATGATAATTCTGCTATGGATGGTTTTGCGATTAATCATCATATTGGACAAGCTGAGGTTGAAATAAGCCAAAGAATTCCTGCTGGAACCTCTCCAAAACCACTAAAAGAAAATACTGCAGCAAGAATTTTTACAGGTGCATTTATCCCTCAAGGGGCTGACTGTGTCGTTATCCAAGAGCAATGTGAGATTAAGGATAATAAAGTTGATATTTTTGCAAAAGCAGTTATTGGGCAAAATATTAGAAAACAAGGTGAAGATGTTCAAATAGGTGATATTGTCCTAAAAAAAGGCCAAAAAATTCGCCCACAAGATATGGGAATGTTGGCATCTATTGGTATAAATAAAATTGCAGTTTATAAAAAAATAACAGTTGCTTTTTTTTCAACAGGTGATGAGCTAATAGAACCAGGAAATGAGCTAACAAAAGGAAAGATTTATAATTCTAATCGTTGGACTTTATTAGGATTGCTACAAACAATGAATATTAATATTTTAGATTTAGGCATTATAAAAGATGACTTCCAAAGCACTAAAAATGCTCTAGAAACGGCTAGCAAAAAAGCAGATATTATTATTTCAACAGGTGGGGTTTCTGTCGGTGAAGAAGATTATGTTAAATCAGCATTAGAGAACTTAGGCGAATTAATGATGTATAAAGTAAAAATGAAACCTGGAAAACCTTTTACTTTAGGTTTAATTGATTCAAGTTATTTTTTAGGACTACCAGGCAATCCAGTTTCTGCTTTTACTGTGTTTAATCTTTTCGCAAGACCATTTATCACACAATGTATGGGCTCTAATTATCAAATCCAAACTCAAGAAGTTATCACTAATTTTGCTTGGAATCGAAAAGGTGAAAGAAGAGAATACGCAAGAGCAAAACTTATTAATGGTAAAGCAGAAATTTATCATTCTCAAAGTTCGGGTGTATTAAGCTCAACTATTTGGGCTGATGGCTTGGTAATTATTATGGAAGAGTCTATTATTAAAAAAGGTGATAAAATTACTTTCATACCTTTTAATCAATGGGGTTGTTAATGAGCAAACTAACACATTTAAATAACAAAGGTGAGGCAAAAATGGTTGATGTCTCTGATAAAAATATCACTAATCGTAGTGCCACAGCAACAGGGTTTATTACAATGAGCCCAGAAACTATAAAACTTATTCAATCTGGAAATAACAAAAAAGGTGATGTTTTAGCAACAGCAAGAATTGCAGGAATTATGTCGGCAAAAAAAACATCTGAACTAATTCCTATGTGTCATCCCCTAATGTTATCATCTATTAAAGTTGATTTAGAAATCCAAGAAAATGGTATTAACATTATCGCAACTTGTAAATTAGATGGGAAAACTGGAGTCGAAATGGAAGCATTAACTGCTGTTTCTATTGCAGGACTGACTTTATATGATATGTGTAAGGCTGTTGATAAAACAATGTGTATTAGCAATATTAAACTTATTGAAAAAATAGGTGGCAAATCTGGACATTGGCAATATTAAAAATAGGTATAATCACATCTCTTTTTTTAAGTTTTAAAAGTTATGAAAGCAGAAATTCATCCAAATTATAAATTAGTTAAAGTTCATTGCACTTGTGGTAATACTTTTGAAACAAAATCAACAACTGCAAAAGATGATTTAAATTTAGAGGTTTGCTCTAATTGTCATCCTTTTTATACTGGTAAACAAAAAATGTTAGACTCTGGTGGTAGAATTGAAAAATTCAAAAACCGTTATGCTACTTTCAAAAGGTAATACAACATTCTTTTAAGAAGGACAGGAAACTGTCCTTTTTTTTACAGAGAAAACTATGGACTATATTAATGCCTTACTTAAAAAACCTATATCTCGCACACCCATATGGGTAATGCGTCAAGCTGGTAGATATCTACCAGAGTATCGTGCAACACGCAAAAAAGCAGGGGATTTTTTATCTCTATGCAAAAATCCAGAACTTGCTTGTGAAGTGACAATGCAACCGATTGATAGATTTGATTTAGATGCTGCTATTTTATTCTCAGATATTCTAACAATACCTGATGCTATGGGATTAGAACTGTATTTTTCAGAAGGTGAAGGTCCAAAATTCGCAAAACCAATTCAATCAATAAAGGATATTGAAAAAATATCAGTCAATGTTAATGATGATTTAAATTATGTTTTTGATGCTGTTTCAACCATAAAAAAAGCATTAAATAATCGTGTGCCATTAATTGGATTTAGTGGTAGCCCTTGGACTTTAGCAACTTATATGATTGAAGGTGGAAGTAGTAAGACATTTTCCAAAACAAAAAAAATGTTATTTAACAACCCCAATGAATTACATTTATTATTAGATAAATTAGCAACATCAGTTATTCACTACCTTAAACAACAAATCTTAAGTGGGGTTGATTCTATAATGGTGTTTGATACTTGGGGTGGTGTGTTATCTAAACAAGATTATTTAGATTTCTCACTTAAATATATGCAAAAAATCGTAACTGATATTAAAGAAGTATATCCAAATGTTCCAATTACTTTATTTAGTAAAAATGGTGGCAAACATCTTAATCAAATTGCAAATACAGGTTGTGATGGTATTGGAATCGATTGGACTGTAGAACTAAGCGATGTTGAACAACAAGTAGGTGATAGAGTTGCTATTCAAGGTAATTTAGATCCTGCTGTTTTATATGCAAAACCTGAAATAATTGAAAAAGAAGTTAAAAAAGTGCTCAGCCAATTCAAGGGAACTACTGGGCATATTTTTAATTTAGGACATGGTATAACCCCTGATGTTGATCCTGAAAATATGAAAGTTTTAGTTGATACTGTGCATAAATTTTCTATTAAATAAATATTACATTCTCGCAATATAAAAATTAAATAATTTATATATGTCAAGATTAAAAAACACTTTTACAAATTTAAAACAAATAAATAAAAAAGCATTTATTCCTTTTATTACTGCTGGGGATAGTGGCTTAGATAATTCGTTAAAACTAATGTTTACTTTAGTTGAGAATGGTGCTGATATTATAGAATTAGGAGTTCCATTTTCTGATCCAATGGCTGATGGTATTGTTATTCAAAAATCGCATGAAAGAGCAGTTGCTCAAGGTGTTAGTTTGAAAATGGTTTTAGACTTAGTTAAAAAATTCAGACAAACAAACACTAAAACACCTGTTGTATTAATGGGTTATTTAAATCCTATTGAAAAAATGGGTTATCAAAATTTTGCCAAAAGTGCAAAAGAAAATGGGGTTGATGGAGTATTAATTGTAGATATGCCTCCAGAAGAAGCAACAGAATTACACCAAGAATTACAAAATAATAATATTGATTTAATTTTCCTAATCGCACCAACAACTTCAGACAAACGCCTTAAAAAAATTAGTGATATTGCTAGTGGCTTTGTTTATTTTGTATCCTTAAAAGGTGTAACAGGTGCATCTAATATTGATGTTGACCTTGTTAAATCACAACTAAATCATATTAAAACATTCGTTAATTTACCAGTAGGTGTTGGCTTTGGTATTAATGATAGTAAAACAGCAAAACAATTATCTACTGTAAGTGATGGTATTATTGTTGGAAGTGCAATTGTAAAATTGATTGAAAAAAATCAATCGCAACACGATAAAATGCACCAAGAAGTTTCACAGTTAGTGAAAAGTATTACAACAAATATTTAGAGGTAAATTATGAGTTGGTTATTAGACAAAATCTTACCAAGTATTCAATCTAAAACAAAAAAAGAAGTTCCTGAAGGTGTTTGGGAAAAATGCCATAATTGCGACACAACACTTTATAAACAAGAGTTAAAGAATAATTTATTTGTTTGTACACAATGTGGTAATCATATGCGTATTGGTGCCAGAGAGAGAATTGAGCAATTTTTAGACAAAGATAATAAAAAAGAAATTGCAAAAGATATTGAATCTATTGATCCAATTAATTTTAAAGATACTCATAAATATAAAGATAGAATTATTGCTGCTCAGAAAAAAACTGGTGAAAAAGATGCCTTAATTGTTATGCAAGGTGAGTTAAAAACTAAACCTGTGGTTGTTTGTGTTTTTGAATTTTCTTTTATGGGTGGATCAATGGGTTCGGTAGTAGGTGAGAAATTTGTTAGAGCTGTTAATAAAGCAATTGAAATAAATGCCCCATTAATTTGTTTTTCGGCTAGTGGTGGTGCTAGAATGCAAGAAGGATTATTTTCTTTAATGCAAATGACAAAAACTTCATTAGCACTCAGAATGCTAGCAGATAAAAAAATTCCATTTATTTCAGTTTTAACTGATCCAACAATGGGTGGAGTTTCAGCAAGTTTTGCAATGTTAGGTGATATCCATATTGCAGAACCAAATGCATTAATTGGATTTGCAGGTCCTAGAGTTGTTAAACAAACAGTGCAAACAGACTTACCTACTGGTTTTCAACGCAGTGAATTTTTATTAGAAAAAGGAGCGATTGATTGTATTGTTGAACGCAAAGACTTAAGAGATACTATTTATTCCATCATAAAATCACTACATGGCTGATTATTCCATTGCTTTTCGTTTAACACTTGAAGATGGAACTATTGTTGATGAGGCATCAAAAAAAGAACCTCTTGTTTTTACAATTGGAGATGGTTCTTTAGCACCTTGTTTAGAAGTTTGTGTTCAACAATTAAAAAAAAATGAAAAACAAATATTTTTACTAACACCAGAATATGCATTTGGATATCCAAACAAAGATAATGAGCAGATTATTAAACAATCAGAATTTCCCAAAGAAATAAAACAAAAAGAAGGTGCAATGGTTGAATTTTCAACACCAATAGGACAACCTATGATTGGTATTATTAATAAAATAGAAGGTGAAAATATTTTTGTAGATTTTAATCATCCTCTAAGTGGGCATAACTTATCTTTTGAGGTTGAGGTTTTATGAAAGTTTTATTAGCAAATCCACGAGGGTTTTGTGCTGGTGTAGATAGAGCGATAGAAATTGTTGAAGCAGCATTAAAAAGATATCCTACACCAATTTATGTGCGTAATGAAGTTGTCCATAATCGCTTCGTTGTTGAAAGTTTGAAAAAAAAAGGGGTTATTTTTATCAAAAATATTGCTAATGTTCCTAAAAATTCAGTGATTATATTTAGTGCTCATGGTGTTTCTCAAATGGTTAAAAAAGAAGCAATGCAAAATAATAGAATTGTTTTAGATGCAACATGTCCTTTAGTCACAAAAGTGCATAAAGAAGTTGTTAGAAAACAATCTCAAAATAACAAAGTTATTTTAATTGGACATTCTGGACATCCAGAAGTTGAAGGGACATTAGGACAATCTAAACATAAAGAAAATATTATTTTATTAGAAAGAGTTGAAGATGTAGAAAAATTAGATTTTAACAATAATGATAATATTTCATATACCACACAAACAACTCTATCAGTTGATGATACTTCAGATATTGTTAATGCTTTAAAAGAAAAATATCCTAACATAAACGCACCTAAAAAAGATGATATTTGTTATGCAACACAAAATAGACAATTAGCAGTTAAAAAAATTATGAAAAAAGCAGAGGTTTTAATTGTTTTAGGCTCAAAAAATTCATCAAACTCAAATCGCCTAAAAGAGATTGCTTTAAAAATGAACAAACCATCTTATTTAATTGATGGTGCTGATGAATTACAAAAAAGTTGGTTTGATAAAATAAACACGATTGGTGTCACTGCTGGTGCTTCAGCACCAGAATCATTAGTGCAAAAAGTTATTGAACAATTAAATTTATTTAGTGAAAATGAAGTAATAGAAGTTTCAGGTATTAAAGAAAATATTGTTTTCCCAATACCAATTGAATTAAGATAACAAAGGAGAAAAAAATGAAAAATATTTTAGTTTGTGGTTCGTATGCTTATGATCATATTATGCTATTTCAAGATAAATTCAAAAATCATATCTTGCCAGATAAAGTGCATATGTTGAATGTATCTTTTTTAGTCCCTGAAATGCGTAAAGAGTTTGGAGGATGTGCAGGTAATATTGTCTATAACTTAAATTTATTAGGTGCTAATGTTTTACCAATGGCTACTGTTGGACAAGACTTTACTCCTTATCAAGATTGGATGAATAAATGCAAGATTAATAGCACACATATGAAAATTATTGAAAATAGTTGGACAGGACAAGCTTTTATTACAACTGATATGGACGACAATCAAATCACAGCATTTCATCCTGGTGCTATGGGGGAATCACATCAAAATAAAATAAGTGATGCTAAAGATATCGCTTTAGGGATTGTCTCACCAGATGGTCGCGACGGGATGATACAACACGCCAAACAGTTCGTAGAAAATAATATTCCATTTATGTTTGATCCAGGTCAAGGGATGCCAATGTTCTCAGGTGATGAGTTAAAAGACTTTATTAATCAAGCAACTTGGATTGCTGTTAATGATTATGAATCACAAATGCTACAAGATAAAACAGGACTAACTGAAAAACAAATTGCACAACAAGTAGAAGCTTATATTATCACAAAAGGTGCTAATGGCTCAGTTATTTATGCTAATGATGAAATTTATACAATTCCAAGTATAAAAGTCTCACAAACTCTAGATCCAACAGGTTGTGGTGATGCCTATCGTGCAGGATTATTATATGGTCTAGTTAATAATTTAGATTGGCAGACAACTGGGCAATTAGCAGGGTTATTGGGTGGCATAAAGATAGAACATTTAGGAACTCAAAATCATACTTTCACTATGAAAGATATTCAAATAAAATATCAAGAACTGTATAATTCTTCTCCTTTTTAGGTTTAAAAATTATGAAATTATTAATAATTACCCTTAGTGTTTTTTTACTTTCTTGTCAAGAAACTTCGGTCAAATTAAATAAAATTGAAAAACAAGCATTAAAAAAAGAGGCAATCACTCTAGTTAAAAAATTTGGTGGGCAACTTAAACCTCAATTAAAAAAAGCATTAAAAAGCAAAGGCCCTATGTATGCTGTTAAAGTTTGTGCAAAAAAAGCACCTGAAATTGCCAAAAAGATTAATGCAAATAATAGTGATTGGAATATCAAAAGAGTTAGTTTAAAAAATCGTAACCCGAATGCTAAACCAGATTCTTGGGAAGAAAAAGTTTTAAAAATGTTTAATGATAGACATGCAAAAGGTGAATCAGCTAAAAAAATGGCTTATAGTGAAGTTGTAAATGGAAAATTTAGATTTATGAAAGCACAAGGCACTGAAAAAGTGTGTTTGACTTGTCATTCTAAAAATGTTGCTCAGCCAATTAAAGATGCCATCCATAAATACTATCCTAACGATAAAGCAACAGGTTATTCTTTAGGTGATATTAGAGGTGCTTTTAGTTTAACTAAAAAACTATAATTCTCTTACGCTCTTGCTAGACATAAAACATCAATCCTCTCAATATGAGATTTTTGTTTTTTTATTTCTCTAGCAAGTTCGTTAATACTTGAAGTTGTTGTCATAACATCATCAACCAATAAAATATGTTTATTATTTATTTTTTGACATTTAAAAGCATTTTTTATCTCTTTTTGCCGTTGTGATAACTTTAAATTAGTAAAACTAAGTGTTTCTTTAATTCTTTGACAAACAGTTTGATGCTTAACTTCTGATAATAATTCAATCACTTGATTAAAACCTCGTTGTTTTATTTTATTTTTATGAATTGGCATTGCAATAATCAAAGGTAATTCATCTTTGTAAATTGTTTTAATACTTTGTTGAATTTTTTGTGCAAAAAACTTGCCAATAAATAATTTATCTTGATATTTAAATTGTTTAATCAAATAACTAACAACAGAATTATAAGTAAATAAAGTATAAGCATTATCAAAATTAGGTGGTTTTCTCAAACAATTAGCACAATAATTTGTTGGTTGTTTTAAAATAGTTGCACAATTTAAGCACCTTCTTTCTTTAGAATATAAAATATTCTCACAATTTGGACAAATACAGTTTAAAGCAGTTTTATGACATAAAAAACAACTTTGTTTAAGACGCATAAATAGACATTACTTGTTGATATACAGATTCTAATTGATACAATTCTAATTCTTTTGTCAAATCATTTATTTGTGGATTATTAATAAACTTTTTTAAATCATTTTGAACTTTTTGAATATCTATTTCTACTGATTCAGCACAATCTCCAAAATTACTTTTGCTAGCTTCTTTAAAATTTTCTGCTGTAATAAAACCAATAGCATTACTTTCACCAATAGCATATACAATTTTTCCTAAAAATAATGCTTCAATTGCAACACGCCCAGAACCAAAAATAATCGTATATTGTTGCATTTTCTCTAGAACATTATTAATTTGTCCTTTAAAGTGAATGTTTTTAGCTGTTTTCTTATTAAACTCTGCTACATTAACATTAGGGCCGCCAAAACAATCTACAACAATATTAGGCGTATTTTTAAACATATCAGCCAGTTTTTTTATAACCTCTCCTTTAGGACCAGTTAATCTACCAATCCATGCAATTTTTATTGGTTCCAGAATAGTTTGAGGTTGTATGGACAAATCAAAACCATTAGGGATAACTGTAATAGTTTCTTTGTCAATCAATAAATCATTAATTAAATGTGATTTTAAATTTTCACAAATTGTAATAATATTCTTGCCATAAATATTTTTTCTATTCGCAATCTGTCGTCCATGTATCGTAGAAATGATTTTAATTTTAATAATTTTTTCTATGTAATATGCCAACCAACTAGCAGCTCTTGAATGCGAATGAATAATATCAATATTATATTTCTTACAAAATTTAATTAAAAAAATAAGATTTCTAACACGATTAAAAATATCTCGTTTATCAATTTTCTGACTAAAAAATCTAGCATTTGTTTGAGTATTAAGTGTATCTGAAATAACAAAACATTGATGTTCTTTTTGTTGTTTAGAGATTAATTTCATTGCATATACTTCAGCACCTGTTAAATGCGTTTGTGAAAGTAAATGCAGTATATTCATCTAGTAAATACCCAGTTATTTTCTGTTGATAAATGTAAATTAAATTGATAATTATTTAAAGTAAATTTCTTTAACTTTTCTGGATTATTAATACGATTTTTAATCATATAATTTGCCATCAATCCTCGTGCTTTTTTTGCATAAATACCAATTGTTTTAAAAGAACCATTTTTATTCTCTTTAAAATCAACTGTAATAATATTTGCTAGTAATGCTTTTTTATCTATCGCCTTAAAATATTCATTAGACGCTAAATTAATAATAACTTTAGTTTCAATTTTATTAATAACTTCACTAATTGATGTGCCCCAAAATTGATAAAGATTTTTACCTAAACTATTTTTTAAATTTGTGCCCATTTCTAAACGATAAGGTTGAATTAAATCTAATGGTTTTAAAACACCGTATAAACCTGAAAGTATGCACAAATTATTTTGTGCAAATTCAAAATCTTGATCATCATAATCATTTATTTCAAAACCTTGATAAACATCACCTTTAAAAGCTAATATTGCTTGTTTTGCATTATTAATTGTGCATTCTTTTTGAAAATTTTGAAATCGCTCATAATTAAGTTCTGCAAGTTTTGCACTAAGTTTCATCAATTTTGCTATTTCATCTTTAGTTAATTTTTTTAGCTCATTGATTAGTTTTAAAGACTCATTAAATTGCCTAGGTATTGTCCATTTATTAAAAGTGCTTTTATTAAAATCTTGAGTTTTTGATGGAGAAATGATTGTAATCATTTTTTATTTAACCATTGTTGAATTGTTTTAAATAATAACTCATTATTTTCAGAAAAAAAATGATTACCTAAAATCATTTTTTGCTGATAATTAGAATTATTTTTTGCTGATTTTTTTCTAATATCAATACTTTTTAAGACTGTTTCAATATCATTATTACCGTATAAATCTAATATAGGTATATTAATACCTTTTAAGTAATCTTTGTTTTTTTCTAACATACCAATAGCAATATATTTTTTTATATTATGTTTTTTGTTTGCCAAAAAATAACTAGCCATTACCGTGCCCATACTATGAGCAATAATTAAATCAACATTTTGATTTTGTGTTTTTAAAAATTTAATTGCAGATTCAATACGATTACTCGCATCATTTAATAAAAAATTATAATATTGTTGGGGACTAGCATCATTAGCTAATACTGGCATTTGCAAGGATAATGTATTAAATCCAACTTCTGTTAGTGCTATTCGCAAAGGTTGTATAACATCAACCCAATTAGGATGAATACCAATACCATGAATAATTAAAGCTGTTTTATTGCTTTTAGTTGTTGCTTCAGTATATATTGATAGAAAAGATTGTGGTTTGTTTTTTATCCAAACAATATCTCCGTCTATTAAAGATTCTTCAACCTGTTCTGCCCAACGGGCTTCCTTCTCATAATCTGGTAAAACAGCAAAAACTGATTGAATAGTTAAAAATAATAATAATATTCTAAACACAATATGTCTCTTTTTAAAAAAACATATTATAAAACTAAAATTATTATTTATTCCTCATTTTGGTAATCATTTGTAATTGAGCCATAGACTCAGCTAAAGTTGCTTGAAGAGAACTTAAATATTGATCTTCAGATGCATTTTCCATTGCTTCTTCAGCATTGCGTTTTGCTTCTAGTACTTTTTCTTCATCTAAATCTTTTGCACGAATTACTGTATCAGAAAAAATAGTGACTAAATTAGGTTGAACTTCAATAATCCCACCTGCAACATAAATTGATTGCTCACCAGATTCTGTTTCTAGTCTAACTTCACCAGGCTTTAAAGTAGTAATTAATGCCATATGTCCAGGAAATACACCAATCTCACCTTGAGATGCTGGTGCTGAAACACTCATAACCTCCCCAGAATAAAGAGATTCTTCACTACTAACTACATCTACTTTGATTGTTGACATATTAAATATTCCTTAAAACCTAAGCTGATGCTTTTGCTTTAACTTCATCAATTGAACCTACCATATAAAAATCATTTTCACCAAAAGAATCCATTTCACCATCTAAAATTGCTTTAAACCCTTCTAAAGTATCTTTAAGTGAAACATATTTACCTGGACTACCTGTAAATACTTCAGCAACAAAGAAAGGTTGAGATAAAAATCTTTGAATTTTCCTAGCACGAGAAACCGATAATTTATCTTCTTCACTTAACTCATCCATACCCAAAATTGCAATAATATCCTTTAATTCTTTATAACGTTGCAAAACACCTTGAACACCACGAGCAATATCATAATGCTCTTGACCAACGATTAAAGGATCTAATTGACGAGAAGTAGAATCAAGTGGATCAATTGCTGGATAGATTCCTAATTCTGCAATATTTCTTGATAATACAACAGTCGCATCTAAATGTGCAAATGTTGTTGCAGGAGAAGGGTCAGTTAAATCATCTGCAGGAACATAAACAGCTTGAATTGAGGTAATTGAACCTTTTTTCGTAGATGTAATTCTTTCTTGCAAAGCACCCATTTCAGAAGCTAATGTTGGCTGATAACCAACAGCAGAAGGCATACGACCTAATAATGCTGATACTTCTGTTCCTGCCAATGTATAACGATAAATATTATCAATAAATAATAAAACATCTCTACCTTCATCACGAAATGCCTCAGCCATTGTTAAACCAGTTAAAGCAACACGACGCCTATTCCCAGGG
>FPHJ01000013.1_pt1 | contig 24743 bp, 41 predicted proteins | sample 1057411 | NCBI WGS metagenome assembly FPHJ01 (sample SAMEA4473313, study PRJEB15554) | hydrothermal vent metagenome | biome: marine basaltic hydrothermal vent biome; feature: marine hydrothermal vent; material: water | place: Pacific Ocean | collected 2011-06-14/2011-07-23 | depth 1199 m
TCTCGGCTTCGCTCGACATGACAAGTATTGTTATTTCGACTAAAAGAAGAAATCTTTTAAATGTATGAAGGCGTCTAGGTGTTGATCGGCATGACAAATATTGTCATTTTTACTAAAAGAAGAAATTTTTAAGATGTAAAAGGTGCCTTGGTATAACAAAGTTAGTATAAAAATATCTCAACTTCACTTGACAAAAACAAGTGTGCTTTTGTCATTTCGACCGTAGTGGAGAAATCTTTTAAATGCAAAGAAAATATTAAAGATACCTCGGTGTTGTATAAATAGTAATATTTCAAGAAAGGGATTTTTTAATTAACTGACTTACAAACGACATATCTGCTCGTCCATCTAATTTTCCCTTTAAAACACCCATTAATTTACCCATATCTTGCATACTTTGTGCGTTAGTTTCTACAATAGTTTTTTCAACTATCTCAACAACTTCATTTTCATTCAATTGCTCTGGTAGATAAGTTTGAATAATATCCATCTCTAATTTTTCTTGTGCGATTAAATCTTCACGATTACCTAGTTTAAATTGTGCAATAGATTCTTTACGCTGTTTTTGCATTTTTTGAAGAATTATTAAAATATCTTTATCAGTTAATTCTATTCTCTCATCAACTTCTTTTTGCTTAATTGTTGCTAATATTAATCGCAATGTTGCTAATTTATCCTTTTCTTTGGCTTTCATTGCTGTTTTTATATCCAAAACTAATTTAGCTTTTAAATCTGACATATAAATTCCTATTTGTTTTAAAAATAATAAAGGGGCTAAAAAGCCCCTTTGTAATATAATCAATACATTCTTTTACGATGTAATCTATTTTTTGATAATTCTTTATGCAATCTTTTAACTGCAGCTGCTTTTTTTCTTTTACGAACCCAAGTAGGTTTTTCATAAAATTCTTTTTTACGAACATCTGTCACAACACCTGCTCTATCACATAAACGACGAAAACGGCGTAATGCTATGTCAAAAGCTTCATTTTCTCTAACTTTTATTGCTGGCATATTATTATTCCTTATTCTCTACAACTTCTTTAGTTGTTTCTTCTTTACTAAAATCTACTAACTGAATGATTGCCATAGGTGCTTTATCACCAGATCTAAAGCCAGCTTTTAACACTCTTGTATAACCACCTTGTCTATCTTTATAAAAAGGGCCAATTGTTGTAAATAACTTTGCAACAATTTCATCATCTCTTAACTTTGCAAAAACAAAACGACGATTATGCACACTATCAATTTTACCTTTAGTAATTAAAGGCTCAATAAATCTACGTAATTCTTTTGCTTTTGGTAATGTTGTTCTAATAACTTCATGACGCAATAAAGAAGTACACATATTTTTAAACATTGCTTTTCTATGTGAAGCATTTCTATTAAGTTGTTTTCCAGATTTTCTATGTCTCATTATCTTACCTGTATTATTCTGATATTAAATCAATAGGTGGCCAATTTTTAATTTCAACACCCATTTCTAAACCTTTTTCAGTTAATATTTCCTTAATTTCATTTAAAGATTTTCTACCTAAATTTGGCGTTCTTAACAATTCATTTTCACTTTTTTGAATTAAATCACCAATATAATAAATCTGCTCTGCTTTCAAACAATTTGCAGAACGAACTGTTAGATCTAATTCATCAACTGCTTTTAATAAAATTGGATCAAAATCATCACTCGTAGGTAATAATTCTTCCTCTTCTTTTAATTCTAATTCAACAAAAGATGAAAGTTGATCTTGTAAGATAGTTGCAGCCCTTTTAATTGCTTCTTCACCATCTATTGACTTATTAGTACTCAAGTTAATAATTAATTTATCCAAGTCAACTCTTTCTGCAACATGTGCTGATTCAACATTAAATGATACTTTTTTAACAGGTGAAAAACTTGCATCTAAACGTAATCCACCTACTAAAGACATTTCATCTTTATATTGATTAGCTGTTACATAACCTACTCCTGTACCAATTTTTATTGTCATTCTAAAATGTGCACCTTCATTTAAAGTTGCAATAACTTTCTCTTTGTCAAAAACAGTAACATCTTGAGAAGCAGTTTCAATATCAGCTGCTGTCACAACACAAGGTCCTTTTTTATCAATTACAACTTCTAAAGTATCTGTTGTGTTTAAACTCAAAGAAATATCTTTTAAGTTTAATAAAATATCCAATACATCTTCTTGAACATTTTCAATTACAGAATACTCATGTAAAATCCCATCAATTAACACTTCAGTAATTGCATGTCCTGTCATTGAAGATAATAAAATTCTTCTTAATGCATTACCCAGTGTATATCCAAAACCACTTTCTAGAGGCTCTAAAACAAGTTTATATTCAGAATCAGATATCTTTTTTGATTCCACTAAGTGAGGTTTTAAAAAATCTTTTGCACTACCTTGCATAATTATTTATCCTTTATTTTGAGTATAATTCAACAATTAAATGTTCTTGTATATCCGCTGATAAGTCAGAACGAAGAGGTTTATTTTTAAAAGTTCCTTTTGCTTCTGCAACATTTACTTCCACCCAATCAGGAAAACCAACTTTCTCAGCTAAATCTAACGAAAATTTAATCCTAGTCTGTGATTTAGCACGACTACGGATTTCAATCTCATCATTTTCTTTAACTTGATATGATGCGATATTAACAATTGAGCCATTTACTAAAACAGCTTTATGACTTACTAACTGTCTTGCTTCAGAGCGTGTTGAAGCGAAACCCATTCTATAAACAACATTATCTAATCTTAATTCTAAAAAAGCTAATAAATTGTATCCTGTTGAACCTTTCTGTTTACTTGCTTTTTTGTAATAATTACGAAATTGCTTTTCTAAAATTCCATAAATACGACGTACTTTTTGTTTTTCTCTTAATTGTAAGTTATATTCACTCATTTTACCTCGGCGTGCTGTTACACCATGCATACCAGGCAATTGCGTTAATTTACATTTACTATCTAAAGAACGAATACCACTTTTAAGAAACAAGTCCGTACCTTCACGACGTGCTAATTTACATTTTGGTCCTAAATATCTAGCCATTACACTCTCCTTTTCTTAGGAGGACGACAACCATTATGAGGGATAGGCGTCACATCTGTTATACTTCTAATTTTAAAACCTAATGCATTTAGAGCTCTGATTGAAGACTCTCTACCTGGACCAGGACCTTTAACTTTAATATCTAAGTTTTTCATACCAAATTCTAATGCTTTAATACCACATTTATCAGCAGCAATTTGAGCTGCAAAAGGTGTGCTTTTTCTAGATCCTCTAAAACCACTTCCTCCTGCTGTCGCCCAACATAATGCATTACCATATCTATCAGTAATCATAATAATTGTATTATTAAATGATGCATGCACATGTGCAATACCATCAACAACTTTTTTCTTCTTTGAACTCTTTCCAGAAACTGCCATAAGTCACATAATCCTAAATTATTTAATTAATCTACGAGGACCTTTTCTAGTTCTCGCATTTGTTTTTGTTCTTTGCCCTCTTACCGGCAATCCTTTACGATGGCGAATACCACGATAACATCCTAAATCCATCAATCGTTTAATATTCATTGAAACTTCTCTTCTTAAATCACCTTCAACATTAAATTTTGCAATTTCACTACGAATTGCTTCTAATTGTTGTTCAGTAAGTTTAGAAACCTTAGTTTCTCCTTTTATCTTCGTATTTTTACAAATTAATTCCGCCCTAGAACGACCAATGCCAAAAATAGAACTCAAACCAATAACAAGATGTTTATTGGGTGAAATATTTATACCTGCTATACGAACCATATACCTTACCTTTAAAATCTAAAAAACTATCTAAATAGACAGCAAAACCGAACAATTTTACTAATTTATACCTTATAAGTCAATCAGTAATTAACCCTGTCTTTGTTTATGTCTAACTTCCTTACAAATAACTCTAATAACACCTTTTCGTTTAATTATTTTACAATTATTACATATTTTTTTTACTGATGCTCTTACTTTCATTTTTCTTACCTCTTACCTAATTTCGCTTTTTTCATCAAACTTTCATATTGAATAGACATCATATGAGAGCTCATTTGTTGCATAAAATCCATTACAACAACAACTATAATTAACAAACTTGTACCACCAAAATAAAATGGCACATTCCAATATAAAATTAAAAATTCAGGCAATAAACAAACTGCTGTAATATAAACAGCACCAACAGAAGTCAAACGCCCCATAACTGTATCAACATAATCTGCTGTATTTCTACCAGGTCTAATCCCAGGAATAAAACCACCAGATTTTCTTAAATTATCTGCAGTATCTTTTGAATTAAAAACCAATGCTGTATAAAAAAATGAGAAAAATACAATTGTTAAAGCATATAATAAAACATATAATGGTTGTCCTGGAGAAATACTACTTGCGATATCTTGAAGCCAGCCCATTCCTTCACTTTGTGAAAACCAACTTCCTAGAGTTGCTGGAAATAAAATAATACTAGATGCAAAAATTGGTGGAATAACCCCTGCCATATTTATTTTTAATGGAAGATATGAGCTTTGACCACCTAACATTTTTCTACCTTGTTGGCGTTTTGCATAATTGACTGTAATTCTCCTTTGTCCTTTTTCCATAAAAACAACAAATGCGGTCACTAATAATGCAATTGTAAAAATTAACAATACAGAAAATATTGTTAATTCTCCCGTGCTAACTAAATTAAGTGTTTTTGAAATTGCATTAGGCAAACCAGAAACAATTCCTGCAAAGATAATAATAGAAATACCATTTCCAATCCCTTTTTCTGTTATTTGCTCACCTAACCACATCAAGAATAAAGTCCCTGTAACTAGAGTAACAACTGTCACAAAATTAAAAATAAATCCAGTAGTAATAACTAAGGCCTCACCACCAGCTGTTTGAGATTGTAAAGCAATTGAAATACCATATGCTTGAAAAATACCTAAAACTAAAGTTGAATATCTAGTGTATTGTGTAATTTTTCTTTTACCAGATTCACCTTCTTTTTTTAATTGCTCCAATGTAGGAACAACTGTTGATAATAATTGGATAATAATAGATGCTGAAATATATGGCATAATACCAAGTGTAAAAATAGACAATCTTGCTAATGCACCTCCAGAAAACATATTAAACATATCTAGAATTGTTCCTTTTTGATCTTCAATTAATGAAGATAACGCATTAGGATTTATAAATGGAATTGTAATATGCGTCCCTAATCTAAATATAATTAAAGCACCTAAAAGAAATAAAATTCTTTTTTTAAGTTCATCTGTAATTGCAAAAGGAGATTGTTGCATTATTTTAAGCCTCTACCGTCCCTTTTACTGCTTCTATTGCTAACTTAGCACCTTTAGTAACAGGTATACCTTTTATATTTATAGCTTTATCAATTTTTCCAGACAATATTATTTTTGCTTTTAGAACATTTTTCTTAATAATATTATTATCTTTTAAAACTTCTAAAGTAATATTTGTTTCATCAATTTTATTCAATTCAGATAAATTAACTTCACTACGATATAAAGAACTTCTTGAAGTAAAACCACTCTTAGGCAATCTTCTTTGTAGTGGCATTTGCCCCCCTTCAAAACCTATCGTAGCTCCACCTCCTGTTCTTGATTTCTGACCCTTATGACCACGACCACAAGTTTTTCCAAAACCACTACCAATTCCTCTACCAACTCTTTTTTTATTGGTTTTCTCACCAAAGGCTGATGTTAATGTATTTAAACGCATTAGATATCCTCAACTTTTAATAAATAAGAAACAGTATTAACCATTCCTCTAACTTCTGGTGTATTTATTAATTCAACACTCTGTCCAATTTTCGACAAACCTAATCCTTTGATAGTAGCCCTATGAGCTGGCAATCTACCAAACCTACTTTTAAACAAAGTTACTTTAATTTTTTTATTTTTAGCCATAGTTATTTTCTAATTTTTAAAGATTGAATCTACAGATTTTCCTCTTTTATCAGCAATTGCTTGAGGACTAGACATATTTTTCAAAGTATTAATGGTAGCTCTTACAACACTAATTGGATTAGTTGTGCCAATACATTTAGATAAAATATTATGAATACCAACTGCCTCAAACACCAATCTCATAGGACCACCAGCAATAACACCAGTCCCTTGAGAGGCTGGTTGCATATAAACTTTTGCAGCACCAACTTCATGAGCAGAAGAATAATATAAAGTACCATCATTTAATGGAACAACTACCATTGAACGCTTAGCTTCTTCCGTTGCTTTTTGAATTGCAGCAGGTACTTCTCTTGCTTTACCAGTACCATAACCAACTTTACCTTTTCCATCACCAACAACAACTAATGCTGAAAAACTAAAAATTCTCCCACCTTTTACTACTTTTACTACTCTACGAACATTCACTAATTTTTCAATTAGATCATTATCATAATTATTATTTTGTTCCATAAACTTATCCTTTAAAATTTCAAGCCAGTTTCTCTAGCAGAATCAGCTAATGCTTTAATTCTACCGTGATATTTAAAACCAGACCTATCAAATACAACTGACTCTATTTTTGCTTTTTTTGCTGCTTTTGCAATTAAATCACCAACTTTTTTTGCAGCATCAATATTACCACCATTTTTAATATTCAATGAAGAGGCTGATGCTAAAGTTTTAGAACCACAACCACTAATAATCTGTGCATAAATATTTTGTGATGTTCTATTAACGACCAAACGAATTACATTTTTCTTTCTAAGAGTAATTCTTAGTTTTTTAGCCCTTTTTAATCTTGCGTCTTTTTTAGAATGTTTCATTAGTTACCTTTTCTTATTTCTTTTTAGCTTCTTTTCTAACAATATGTTCATCAACATAACGAACACCTTTACCCTTATAAGGCTCTGGTGGTCTAAATTTTCTAATTTCAGCTGCCACTTGCCCTACTTTTTGTTTATCATAACCTTTAATAACAATTTCTGTTTGTGAAGGAGATTCAATTTTAATACCTTCAGGAATAATATAATCAATTGGGTGAGAAAAACCTAATGTCAAATTAAGAACTTTTCCTTTTATTTGAGCTCTATAACCAACACCGTTTAAAATCAATTTCTTTTCAAATCCTTCACTAACACCTTTAATACAATTATTTATAATAGACCTAGCAGTTCCAGCTTGAGCCCAAGCACCTTTTTCATGCTTTTTTTCTAAATCTACTATAGAAAAATTTAATTCATTATCACTTTGTTTCATAGCAACACTAGGGTGTAAAACAAAATTTATTTCACCTAATTTACCTTTAACAACTAAAGATTGACCTTCAGCTTTAACTTCTACACCAGTTGGCACTATAATTGATTCTTTTGCAATTCTTGGCATTATAACTTCCCTTTAATAAACGCTACACAAAACTTCACCACCCAATCCATTACTTTTAGCAGACTGACCAGTCATGACACCTTTTGAAGTAGACATAATAACAATTCCTAAACCACCCATAACATCAGGAATCTCATCTTTTGCAACAAAATGTCTTAAACTTGGTTTACTTACTCTTTTGATCATTTCAATAACACGATGATTGTTATGATACTTTAACTTAATTGTCATTACTGGTTTCACATCATCAGTAATATCAAATGCTAAGATATACCCTTCTTCCAACAAAACATTCGCTATCGCTTTTTTTAACTTTGATGAAAAAAATGAAACTGTATCTTTATTGACTAATTGTGCATTTCTAATACGTGTTAACATATCAGATATTGGATCAGACATACTCATTATTTAATCTCCTCTTTTTACCAACTAGCTTTACTTAAACCAGGAACTTCAGCATTCATCATTTTTTCTCTTAGTTTATTTCTTGATAAACCAAATTTACGATAAAAACCATGAGGTCTTCCTGTTAAACCACATCTATTTCTTAAACGAACCGGAGAAGCATTTCTAGGCAATGTTTGTAACTTAATAATTGCATTAAACCTCTCTTCATCTGATGAATTAACATCTTTAATAATTTTTTTAAGAGCTAATCTTTTTTTTTCAAACTTTTGAACTGTTTTCAAACGCTTAACATCTCTATAAATCATTGATTTTTTAGCCATAATCTACCTTATTATTTTTTAAACGGAAAGTTAAATGCTTCTAATAATTTTTTAGCATCCGAATCTGTTTTTGCAGTTGTTGTAATACAAATATCCATCCCTCTTATTTTATCAATTTTCTCATAGTCTATCTCAGGAAAAACTATTTGCTCTGTAATCCCTAAACTATAATTACCCTTAGAATCAAAAGATTTAGGATTTAAACCTCTAAAATCTCTTACTCTAGGTAATGCAATACTAATCAATCGATCAATAAATTCAAACATTTTCTCTTTACGCAATGTGACCTTACAACCAACTGGCCAACCTTCTCTTAATTTAAAACTTGCAACTGATTTCCTTGCCTTACAAACTACCGGCTGCTGCCCAGTAATTAAAGCCATATCACCCATTGCTTTTTCTAATATTTTTTTATCGCCTAAAGCATCACCTAAACCCATATTTATCGTTATTTTTTCAATTCTTGGCACAGCCATAGAACTTGAAAAACTTAATTCTTTTTGCAATTTAGGAACAACTTCTTCTTTATAATATTTTTTAAGTCTAGACACAATCTTACCTTATTTTCTTAAATATCAACTCGATCACCATTTGATTTAAAAAACCTTTCTTTTAAGCCTTTCTCATCAAAACGAATACCAACTTTATCTGCTTTATTTGTTTTTGGATTCAACAAAGCAACATTTGAAATATCAAGAGGCATTTCTTTATCAACAATACCACCTGTTACTCCTGCATTAGGATTTGGTTTCACATGTTTTTTTACAACATTAATACCATCCACTAATATTTTACAATCAATAACCTTACTAACAACTCCTTTTTTTCCTTTATCTTTGCCAGCAATAACAATAATCTCATCATTTTTTCTAATCTTATTCATTTTTATAACACCTCCGGCGCTAACGAAATTATTTTCATAAATTTAGCATCTCTTAACTCTCTAGCAACAGGACCAAAAATTCTTGTTCCCAAAATATCTAGCTTTGAATTTAATAAAACTACAGAATTTTTATCAAATTTCAATAAAGAACCATCAGATCTACGAACCCCTTTTACTGTCCTTACAACAACTGCATCGTAAACCTCACCTTTTTTAACTTTACCTCTTGGTGAAGCTTCTTTAATACTAACTTTTATAACATCACCAATCCCAGCATAACGACGCTTAGAGCCTCCCAATACTTTAATACACATTGCCTTAACAGCACCACTATTATCAGCAACTTGTAAACTTGTTTGCATTTGAATCATAAAAAACTCTCTTTAAATACCTAATTAAACTTTAGGTGCTTTTTCTAGCACTTCAATTAATGACCAATGTTTTGTTTTAGACATTGGCGCTACCTCTACAACTTTAACAACATCACCCAAGCCACATTCATTTTTTTCATCATGGGCATGGACCTTGCTAGTTCGTTTAATAAATTTTTTATAAACAGGATGTTTGATCTGTCTTTCTATTAAAACACTAATAGTCTTATCACGAATATCACTAACAACAACACCTGTTAAAACTCTTTCTATTTTTTTAGTCATACTTGCTTCTCTCTAATAATTGTTTTAACTCTAGCAATAGTTTTTTTAGTTTTTGCTAATTTTGAGGTATCTGATAATTGACCACTTCTGTGCTCCATACGCAAACTAAAGTGATCTTTTAATAAATCTAATAAGACTACTTTTAACTCTTCTATACCTTTTTCTCTCAAATCTTTTGCTAACATTACATTACCGTCCTTTTCACAATGGTTGTTTTTATTGATAATTTAGCAGAAGCAAGTGTAAATGCTTCTATAGCTAAATCTTCATCAACACCTTGCATTTCAAACAAAATAACACCAGGTTTAATTTGAGCAACCCAATATTCAACACTACCTTTACCTTTACCCATACGAACTTCTAAAGGTTTTTTTGTAATAGGTTTATCAGGAAAAACACGAATCCAAATTTTACCTTGTCTTTTCACATGCCTAGTCATTGCTCGTCTAGCAGACTCAATTTGTCTTGCCGTCATCCTACCTCTGCCAACTGCTTGCAAACCAATCTCACCAAAGCTAATTTTATTACCAACTTGAGCAAGACCACGATTGCGACCTTTCATCATTTTTCTATGTTTTGTTTTTTTCGGTTGTAACATCTCTATCTACCTTTTTGATTTTTCTCAGTTCTACTAGCCATATCAACTAACATACCTTTTTTATGATCTAAAATCTCACCTTTAAAAATCCAAACTTTAATACCAATAACGCCATACTGTGTATTTGCTGGGTAACTACTATAATCAATATCTGCCCTAAATGTATGTAAAGGAACTCGACCTTCCATATACCATTCACTTCTTGCAATTTCAACACCATTCAAACGACCACCAACCATTATTTTAATTCCTTTTGCACCTGTTCTCATTGCATTACTAATTGCTCTTTTTACCGCTCGACGATATGCAATTCTTTTTTCTAATTGTTGTGCAATATTCTCACAAACCAATCTTGCATTAATCTCAGGTCTTTTAACTTCCTCAATAACAACATGAACAGGAAGTGAAACCATTTTCAACAATTCTTTTTTTAAATCATCAATATCAGAACCCTTTTTACCAATAACAACACCTGGTCTTGCTGTACAAATAGTAACTTTTATATTTGATGCCAACCTTTCAATTTTTATTTGACTGACAGAGGCTGCACTTAATTTATTAAATAAATATTCTCTAATTTCTATATCAGATAATAAATATTTAGCATAATTTTTATTTGCATACCACTTAGAATCCCAGTCTTTTACAATACCAAGTCTAATACCTTTAGGGTTTACTTTTTGTCCCATACTTATCTATACTCCAACAGCCACAGTAATATGACTACTTCTTTTTAAAATCCTATTAGCTCGTCCCTTTGCTCTTGGACGAATCCTCTTCATTGTCGAACCTTCATCAACAAAAACTTGTTTTACTATTAATTCATCAATATCCAAACCATTATTATGCTCAGCATTAGAAATTGCAGAATTTAATACTTTTTTAACTAAAACAGCCGCTTTTTTATTACTAAAATTTAATAAATTTACAGCCTCTTCAACAGATTTCATTCTTATTAAATCAGCAATTAACCTTACTTTAAATGGCGAAATTTTCGCATATTTATGAACTGCTATTACTTGAGATTCTTTATTCATCATTTACCTGCCTTACGATCACCAGAATGCATTTTAAACGTCCTAGTTAAAGAAAACTCACCTAATTTATGACCCACCATATTTTCATTAACTAAAACTGGAATATGTTGTCTTCCATTATGAACTGATAAAGTCAAACCAACCATCTCTGGGATAACAACTGAACGACGAGACCAAGTTTTAATTGGTTTTCTATCATTATTTTCTTGTGCTTTCAGAACTTTTTTAACTAAATGTTCATCAACAAAAGGTCCTTTTTTTAGAGATCTTGCCATAATTATTCCTTATTTTCTACGACGAACAATCATTTTATCTGTTCGTTTACTACTACGAGTTTTATAACCTTTAGTTGGTGTTCCCCAAGGAGAAACAGGATGTCTACCACCACTTGTTTTACCCTCACCACCACCATGAGGATGATCAATAGGATTCATAGCAACACCTCTAACTGTTGGTCTAATACCACACCATCTAGAAGCACCAGCTTTACCTAACTTTCTTAAACTATGTTTAGAATTACCAACCTCACCTAAAGTTGCTCTACAAGTTGCTAACACTTTCCTAACCTCACCAGAACGAAGTTTTAATGTAACATAATCACCTTCTTTTGCTAATAACTGTACAGCTGCACCAGCACTTCTTGCAATTTGAGCACCTTTTTTAGGTTTCATTTCAATACAATGGATAACACTACCTAATGGAATATTTTTCAAACTCAAACTATTTCCTGTTTTAATCGCAACATTATCACCAGAAACAACTTTATCACCAATCTCCAAACCCTTAGGAGCAATAATATATTTTCTCTCTCCATCTCTATACAATAATAAAGCCAAATGAGCACTTCTATTTGGATCATATTCAAAACGTTCTACTGTTGCTTCAATATTATCTTTATCTCGTTTAAAATCAATAATACGATAACGTCTTTTATGACCACCACCTTTATGTCTAACAGTAATACGACCAGAATTATTCCTACCACTAATTCTATTCTTACTTTCAGTTAAACCCTTAACAGGCTTACCTTTATGTAAATTTTTATCAACAACACTTACAACGTGTCTTCTTCCTGCTGAGGTTGGCTTTCTTTTTAATACTTGTTGCATATCCCTCTACTCCGCAGTTGAAACATTAATCATTTGACCTTGAGCTAAACGAACAATTGCTTTTTTCCAATTAGCTCTTTTACCAACTCTACGACCAAACATCTTACTTTTACCTTTGACATTCATCACCTGAACACCCTCTACTTTCACACCAAACAACATTTCAACAGAAGAAATAACTTCTTTTTTTGTTGCTGATTTAACAACTTTAAACACATATTGATTATTAAGAGAATTTAATATTGTAGATTTCTCTGAAACTAATGGTGCCAAAATTGTTTTTAAAACTCTCTCTTGATTCATACTCTCACCTCAACTTCTCTTAAAGCAGATTCTGTAATAACAACATTCTTATAACCAATCAAACTAACTGGATCCATATCATTAACTTCACAAACACCAACATGATATAAATTACGTGTTGATAAATAAAAATTATCATTTAAATCAACACCAACAATCAAAACATCATCTAAATTAAGTTTCTTTAAAAAAGAAACCGATTCTTTTGTTTTCGGTGTTTCAAATGAGAAATCATTAACAATTTTTAAACGACCATCTCTTTGTAATTGTGAAAAAATAACAGACATAGCAGCCTTATACATTTTCTTATTAACTTTCTGACTATAATTAGTTCTTGGAGTAAAAGTCACACCACCACTACGCCAAATAGGACTTCTCGTTGTTCCAGCTCTAGCTCTACCAGAACCTTTTTGGGCCCAAGGTTTTTTACCACCACCACTCACTTCAGAACGACTTTTAACTTTTTTAGCTCCTGCCCTAGCATTTGCCATATAAGCATTAACTACCTGATTAACCAGAGATGCATTATATTCTCTATTGATAAATTTATCAGCAACTTCAATTGAAGAGCCTTTATTATCTTTAATATTTAAAACTTCTAATTTCATAATTTAATATTCTTATTCTTTAACTTCTTCAACAACGGATGCTTTATCATTAACTGCTTTTTTTAAAACACCATCATTAAAACTTTTTTTCTTATGTGAAAGAAATATTTTTACAAACCCTGTTTTAGCCCCAGGAACAGCGCCTTTAATTAACAATAAATTTCTCTCTAAATCTACTCTAACAACCTCTAAATTCTCAGTGGTTACAGTTTCAGCCCCCATATGTCCTGCCATTTTTTTACCTTTAAAAACCCTACCTGGAGTTTGACACTGCCCCGTAGAACCCAAAGCTCTATGAGAGATTGAATTACCATGTGTTGCATCTTGCATACTAAAATTATGCCTTTTTACACCACCTTGAAAACCCTTACCTTTAGAAATACCTTGAACATCAACAAAGCAACCTTGAGCAACTAAATCTAAACCAATCTTATCACCTTCAAAAACATCATCAGTTCTAAATTCCCACAACCCTAAACCAATTGATTGTTTTGCTTTTTTATAATGACCTTTAAGTGCTGAAGAAACATAACGAACTTTCGCCTCTCCTTTTTTATTAACTTTTTGACCTGTTGTAACTTGTAGCGCATTATAACCATCAATATCTATAGTTTTGTTTTGCACAACACGCATATCTTCAACTTTAAGAACACTTACAGCAACAGCACTACCATCATCTGATAATACTCTTGTCATTCCTATTTTTTGTCCAATCAATCCTAACGCCATCTCAATTTACCTTTTTTATTATCTCTAAATTAACTCAATTTAATTTGAACATCTACACCAGCTGCTAAATCTAATTCCATTAAAGCATCAACTGTTTTATCACTTAAACTAACAACATCCATTAACCTTGTATATGTTTTTAACTGATATTGATCTCTTGCATCTTTATTAACATGTGGAGATATTAATATCGTAAAACTTTCTTTTTTGGTCGGCAAAGGGATAGGACCTTTTACAGTTGCACCAGATCTTTTCGCAGTTTCAACAATCTCTAAAGCAGATTTGTCAATTAAGCGATGATCAAACGCCTTTAATTTTATTCTAATACTTTGATTACTCATAAATTACCCTTCATTATTTTTAGGCAAAAACCCTAAATTATACCATTATTTTTTACCTTACGAATCCATTTATTAAAAAAGAACTTAATACTTAAGAGTTTAAATTTGTTTTTCTATTACTTTTAAAATAAGAAAAATAAATATACTTTTTCTAAAATCATTTATTATTTTCAATTACATCATCAGCAATATTCTGAGGTGCTGCTGTATATTTAGAAAACTCCATTGAATAACTGGCACGACCTTGAGACATAGAACGCAAATCAGTAGCATAACCAAACATCTCACCCAAAGGAACCTCAGCTTTAATTCGTTTTCCAGCAGGTGTATCTTCCATATTACTAACAATACCTCTTCTACGATTCAAATCACCCATTACATCACCCATATAATCTTCAGGTGTTGAAACTTCAATAGACATTATTGGCTCTAATAATACTGGTTTAGCAGTTTTTACACCATCTCTCAAACACATTGAAGCAGCAATTTTAAACGCCATCTCATTAGAATCCACATCATGATAAGAACCATCATAAACTGTCACTTTAACATCTACTAATGGGAATCCTGCAATAACGCCATTTGCCATTTGTTCTTGAACACCTTTGTTAACTGCTGGAATATATTCTTTAGGAATAACACCACCTTTAATCTCATCAACAAATTCATAACCTGCACCAGCTTCTTGAGGTTCAATTTTTAAATATACATGTCCATACTGACCACGACCACCAGACTGTTTTGCAAATTTATGCTCATGTTGAACCATTTTAGTAATTGTCTCACGATATGCAACTTGTGGCGCACCTACAGAGCATTCAACATCAAATTCTCTCTTCATTCTATCTACTAAGATATCTAAATGTAATTCGCCCATACCAGCAATAATTGTTTGTCCAGATTCTTCATCAGTTGATACTCTAAATGAAGGATCTTCTTTTGCTAACTTTCCTAAAGCAATACCCATTTTCTCTTGATCACTTTTTGTTTTAGGTTCAACAGCAACTGCAATAACAGGCTCAGGAAAGTCCATTCTTTCTAAGATAATTTTATCTTTTAAATCACACAAAGTATCGCCAGTTGTTACATCCTTTAACCCAATCGCTGCAGCAATATCTCCTGCTAATACTTCTTTAATTTCTTCTCTATCATTAGAATGCATTTGCACAATACGACCAATCCTTTCTTTCTTACCCTTTGTGCTATTAAAAACAAAATCACCAGATTTTAGAGTACCTGAATAAACCCTAAAGAAAGTTAAATTACCAACAAAAGGATCAGTTGCAATTTTAAAAGCTAATGCAGCAAAAGGCTCATCATCTTTTGGATTTCTAAAAATCTTCTCTTCACTATCAGCATCAACAACTCCTGCAATAGCAGGAACATCTAAAGGTGATGGCATATACTCAACCACAGCATCTAACATTGCTTGTACGCCTTTATTTTTAAAAGCTGAACCACAAAACATTGGAATAATTTCATTGGCTATTGTTTGAACTCTAATACCTTTTTTAATTTCTTCATCTGTCAAAACACCATTTTCTAAATATTTTTCCATCAACTCTTCAGAAGATTCTGCAGCTGATTCAACCATTTTTTCACGATATTCTTCTGCTAAAGACATTAAATCTTCAGGAATATCTTTTGCTTCGTAAGTTGCTCCTTGATCTTTTTCATTCCAATAAATAGCTTTCATACGAATTAAATCAACAACTCCTTTAAAGTCTTCTTCAGCGCCTATTGCTATTTGCATTGGCACAGGTGTTGCACCTAATCTTGTTTTTATTTGTTCAACCACTCTTAAGAAATCTGCTCCAGAGCGATCCATTTTATTAACAAACCCCATTCTTGGCACTTGATATTTATCAGCTTGGCGCCATACAGTTTCTGACTGAGGTTCAACACCACCAACTGCACAAAAAACAGCAACAGCACCATCTAATACTTTTAACGAACGCTCAACTTCAATTGTAAAATCCACATGCCCTGGTGTGTCAATAATATTAACTCGATGATCTTCAAATTGATTATCCATTCCTTTCCAAAAACAAGTTGTTGCTGCTGAAGTAATTGTAATACCTCTTTCTTGTTCTTGCTCCATCCAATCCATAGTTGCTGCACCATCATGCACCTCACCAATTTTATGTGTTCTACCTGTATATAATAAAACCCTTTCTGTTGTTGTGGTCTTCCCAGCGTCAATATGTGCCATAATTCCTACATTACGATATCTATCAATTGGTGTCTGTCTTGCCATAATATTTTCCTAACTATTCCTTACAAAAAAAAATACCCTGAAATAAATTCAGGGCTTTTTAATTAAATTAAATTTAAATTACCAACGAAAATGTGCAAATGCCTTATTCGCCTCTGCCATTCTATGTGTTTCTTCTTTTTTCTTGAATGCAGAACCTTTATTTTCAGCAGCATCTATTAATTCACCTGCCAAACGAAGTCGCATTCCTTTTTCTCCTCTTTTTCTCGATGCTTCAACAATCCAACGCATTGCTAATGCTTTTTTTCTATCAGCCCTAACTTCAATCGGAACTTGATAAGTAGAACCACCAACACGACGAGACTTTACTTCAACTTGAGGCCCAATATTTTCCAATGCTTTTTCAAAAACTGCTACTGGCTCTTTATGTCCTTTTCCTTCTATGGTATTTAACGCACCATAAACCATTCTTTCTGCAACAGATTTTTTACCATCTAGCATTAAAATATTAACAAATTTAGCTAAAACTAAATTATGAAATTTAGGATCAGGTAATATTTTTCTTTTCGTTGCTGCTTTTCTTCTTGCCATTTTGTTTTATCTCCTTAACTATTATGACGCTTTTGGCTTTTTAGTTCCATATTTAGAACGACCACGCTTACGGCCATCAACACCAGTAGTATCTAATGCACCACGCACTGTATGATAACGAACACCTGGTAAATCTTTAACCCTACCACCACGAATTAAAACAACAGAATGTTCTTGTAAATTATGTCCTTCTCCACCGATATAAGTAGTCACTTCTGCCGAGTTAGTAAGACGAACCCTTGCTACTTTTCTAAGTGCAGAATTTGGTTTTTTAGGAGTAGTTGTATAAACACGCGTACAAACTCCTCTTTTTTGAGGACACCCCTCAAGTGCAGGAACGCCACTTTTAACTACCTTAACTTTCCTTCCTTTACGAACTAATTGATTAACCGTTGTCATCCATAAACTCCTATTTTTAACTCTTTTAATTTTTGAAACTAATAACCTGACAATAATACTAGAATGTTTTAGTTTAGTCAATTAGATATTTCAGATATAATAACTTTATCAAGCTAACATAAAAAATTATTATATGAATAAAGACTTTATAAAAACAGCAATAAAAACAATTAAAACTGAACTTAAGGAAATTAAATCATTAGAAAGCCAAATTAACCAATCTTTTAATGAGGTTTGTGAATTACTAATTAATATTTCAGGAAAAGTTATTTTAATGGGAATGGGAAAATCAGGACATATTGCTAATAAAATTGCAGCAACACTTGCTTCAACTGGCACTCCAGCTTTTTTTATTCACCCAAGTGAAGCAGGACATGGGGACCTAGGAATGATAACTAAAGAAGATATTGTCATTGTAATTTCCTACTCAGGAGAGAGTGATGAAATTGCTACTTTAATTCCTGTTTTAAAAAATAACAATATAAAAATTATCAGTTTAACTGGTAATAAAAAATCTACTTTAGCTCAAGTTAGTAATGTTAATCTAGATATTTCAGTAGAAAAAGAAGCATGTCCACATAATTTAGCACCTACTTCTAGCACAACAAAAACTTTAGTTTTAGGTGATGCAATTGCAATTGCAATTTTAAATCAACGCAAATTTACTGCTAATGATTTTGCACAATCACACCCAAGCGGAAAATTAGGCAGAAGATTAATTACAAGAATTTCAGATATTATGCATACTGGCAATGAATTACCTATTGTCAAAGAAAATACACCTTTAAAAGACTCTATTATCCAAATGAGTAGCAAAAAGTTAGGATTACTTCTTATTACTGATACTAAAAATAAATTATTAGGTATTTTTACAGATGGTGATTTACGCCGTGTTTTCGAAAAAAAACATAATATTGAAAACCTAAAAATGAGAGATGTTATGGTAGTTAGTAATTATTCAACAATTAAAAATGCCTTAGCAACAGAAGTTTTAGACTTTATGAATAAAAAACAAATTAGTAATCTACCTGTTTTAGATAACAATAATTGTGTGATTGGTGCTATTAATATGCACGATTTATTAAAAGCTAGGATTTAATCAATTAATTCATCTTCAGAAAAAAGTATTCCTTTTCTAGCATCATCAGAATAAAAATGTAATGTCAAGCTAGGTTTTTTAATAACTAATTGATGAATTGCATTATCAAATTTACCTTTGGGTCCTTTTGCATAAAAAAACTCTCCTACTTGGTAATCTTTACTATCAACTTCTTTTAAAGGATTATTTTGATAAGCAATATTTTTAATACTTCCTGCAAGCACGCAAACAAAAGCAAGATCAGGATGTCCATGAATAGCTGTTGTGATATTGCTATCCCATCTCAATAAACTCATCCAATAATTATCTTTAATTGAAATAATAGTTCGACTATATCCATTTTTAACAATCGGCAAACTATCTAAATCTAATTTATCTTTAATACTTTCAAACTCATTAATTGCTTTTTCATAAGAACCTATAACTAATAAATCATTTATTTTTGAAACAATAGATTCATACTGTAAATTCTCAAAATGTTCTATCTTTAAAGACATAGTTTTTCCCCTGTTGTTATTAATATTTTAAATAATTCATTTAATGTTTTTTTATTAACATTTATATTTGCAACTAATAACCTAAAAACTAACTTATCGCGAATATACGCCAATGATAATAACGCTTGATTATCAGCAAATAATTTATTTCTAATTTGTTGATTAAATTCATTTGTACCAATAAATCTAAAACATAAATTAAATGAATATTGCTCACTAATAATCTCTAATTCATCATATTTTTTTACTAATGTTTGCGCATAAGTAATTAAATCATAATAACCTTCAACTCGTTTGGCAAACCCTTGTTTGCCATAATATTGCCAGTCTAAAAACCATTTAAGACTATCTACTTTTCTACCACATTGTAATGACTTAACCCCTAAATCACTATCTTCTCTAAAAATATAACTTACATCACCTAAAGAACAAGTTTCTGTCAGTAATCCTTTTTGATTATTCAATAATAAAAAATTACATACTAATGTTGTATTTAGCATTTTGTGAAAATCCATCGTAAATGAATCTAACTTTTCCACATCTAATAAAAAAAATTCCTTGAGTTTTTCACTCATAATAACAGCACCACCCCAAGCACCATCACCATGTAAGAAAAAATTATATTTATCTCTTAATTTCAAACATTGTGTAATTGAATCATAAGCACCTCTCACTGTTGTTCCTAATGTGGCTGCTACAAAAAATGGAATATTACCCAATGCTTTTTGCTCAATAATTTTTTCTTCTAAAATACTTATATCCATTTCACCCACAGTATTTGTTTTAACTTTAATAAGATTATCTACCCCTATTCCTAAAACATTAACCGCCTTATCAAAAGAATAATGTGCATCTTCATTTACAAAAGCAACTAATTTTTGAGCATTAAATAACCCTTTATTTTTGCATTGATTAGTAAATTTATTTCTAGCTACCATCATCGCAATCATATTAGCATTACTAGATCCAGTAGTCATTTGCCCTTCACCATTTTGAAAACCAACAATATTTAACATTTCATCTAAAAGATATTTTTCAAACTGGGTTGAAACAGGTGCTGACTCTGTTGTGCAAGCAGATGTATTAGTTATAGCTGTAATTAACTCACCCAAAACTGAAGGAGCATTAGCGCCTGACCACATCCTATTTGCAAAATTAGGTTTATATGTTTTAACGCTATGTTCTAAATAATATTCTATTGTATCTAATGTTGCATTCCAATCTTGCTTTCCAATTGTATCTAAAAAAGGAATTTTAGCTGGTGGATTATTGATTAAAGACTGTGATTGCTCATAATCTTCTAATAAGTTAGAAATCTTTTTTAAAGCGTCTGATATTTGCATAATTTATTAAAAATATTATACACAACTGTAAAATAATAACTTTTTTTATATAAAACTATTGTGAAATACTCACGAATATTATTAAAAATTAGTGGTGAAGCCCTTGCTGGAGATAATCAATTTGGCATTCAGATTAATATTTTAAATCGAGTTGTTAAAATTATTCAATCTATTAGGAAAATGAAAATAGAAATGGCCATTGTTGTTGGTGGTGGTAATATTTTTCGTGGTGCTGAATTATCAGAAAATGGTATGAATAAGATTACTGGTGATCATATTGGTATGTTAGCCACAACAATGAATGCTTTAGCTATTAGTGATAGTTTAAATAGAAATAATATTGAGTCTGAAGTCATGTCTGGGTTTTCTATTGGGGGCGGTGTTTGTGAGAGTTTTAATCATAATAAAGCAAAGAAAAAACTAAAGGAAAACAAAGTATTAATTTTTTCTGCTGGAACAGGAAGCCCTTGTTTTACAACAGATACAGCAGCAGTATTAAGAGGTATTGAAATTAATGCTGATATTGTTTTTAAAGCTACAAAAGTAGATGGTGTTTATTCTGATGATCCAATGAAAAACCCTAATGCCTTAAAATTTAAAACCCTTACTTATAAAGATGCTCTAGAAAAAAAATTACAAATAATGGATACTGCTGCATTTGCATTAGCAGAAACACATAAAATACCCATTTGTGTTTTTAACTTATTTAATGATATAGAAACTTTAAGTGAAATATTAAAAGGTAAAAAACACGGGACAATAATCACACAAATTTAAAATACGGATAATTAAAATGATAAATGAAATATTAAATGATGCAATAGATAGAATGAACAAAAGTGCACTATCGTTAGAAAGCTCTTTTACCAAAATTCGTGCTGGTAGGGCTCACCCTAGTTTATTAGAGCAAATCACCGTTGATTATTATGGTTCAATGGTGCCAATAACCCAAGTTGCTAATATTAATGCTGAAGATGCAAGAACACTTAAAGTCTCTCCTTGGGAAAAAGAAATGGTAGCTGCAATTGAAAAAGCAATTATTACTTCTGATTTAGGATTAAATCCAAATACTATAGGTGAGGTTATTAGAATTCCTCTACCTCCATTAACAGAAGAAAGGCGTCGTGAATTAGTAAAGGTTGTTAAAGATAATACTGAGATGTCTAAAGTATCAATTCGTAATATTCGTCGAGATGCTAATTCTGATATTAAAGATTTATTAAAAGAGAAAGAAATTTCTGAAGATGAAGCTAAATCAGCTGAGGAAAATATTCAAAACATAACTAATGATGCAATCAAAAAACTTGATTTAATGTTAAAAGAAAAAGAAAATTCACTTTTAGAAATTTAACTTTAAAAATTAAGCAATAAAAAAGGCTCATATTTAAATTATGAGCCTTTTTTATTTAAAAATTGGTAATGTTTATAAAACTGCAGCAGCACCAATAATCAAATAACAAATAAAATTACCTTTTGAAATCATATCTTCACAAGTTTCAAAAGGACCTTCTAGAACTGTTCCTTTAAACATATGGTCTTCTTTTACTGAACTTGGAAATTTAGTACCAGATGATTCCATATTAAGTCTTTTTGTTGAACCACCCACTTGTGTTGCAACTCTTTTAGCACTTACTGGTGCTTGTTGCACATTGTCTAAAGACTCTACTGCACCTGTATCATCACCACCAGCCATCACTTGTGTTACTAAAAATAATGACAATAAAAAACTAACTAACAATTGTTTCATTAGACTCCCCCTAAAAACGATAAAATAAAAACCCTAAATTTTAATCTAAATTAATATAAAAAATGATTTTATTTACACTTATTATGACAATTCTTACTTACATAACAATTATTGTAAGTTCCTTTGATTTTTTTAATACATTTATTTATTTTGACAAAATTATTTATCTAACGCTATTGTTATTATTTACAATTGCTATTAATTCAAAACATAATAAACTAAAAGTTTATACTATTCTTATCCCTTTATTCCTCATACTAATACTAAATAATTTTCAAGAAACTTATTTTGGTTTATTATTATTATTTTTTATATTAAGTTCTCTTCGTATAGAATTTTGGCAATTAAAAACTTTAGCAATATTAAGTTTTTTAACTATATTTTTATTAACAATATCACAATATTTTATTATCTTTAACGAGTATTTTGTTTTAGAAAATATTAAATTTATTATCTTAATCCTAACACCAATAACATTTGGAATACTACTTCAAAAAAATAATTATTTTATTAAATTTTTAATTTTAATCACGCTTGTTTTATCAATAAAATCAAATGGGCAGGTCAATTTTTCTGAAATTTTAAACTTATGGCAATTGCCAAAAAACTACACTTATTTAACAATAATTAATATCGTATTAGTAGTTTGGATAATGATATTGTTATTAAAAACATTTATATTAAACGCTATTACTGCAAAAAATAATAAAATTACTCAATTAAGTTTATTATTTTCACTAGTGATTACAATATTTTTAATACCTACTAATAATTTTTTCATTACTTTAACTTTGGTTTTTATAACAGCTATTGTTTTTATGATAAACAATCAAAATTCTATAATTAGTAAGAATAACCTTTCAAAAAGGTCTTTAAAAATCGGAAGAATAATAACACTAATTATTATAATTTTCTCCAGTTATCAAAGTTATTTAACTTATCAATCTAACTATTATTTTAAAAAATCATTACAAAATTCAAAACAATTAAACTTAATTAACAAAAGCATTGATTATAAAAAAACAGTTGCTAATTTATTGTTAAAAGGTGATATTCTTAATAATAAAAAATCAGGTGTTTTTTATGAGAATGCTTTAAAAATAGCACCGAATAATACAAAAATTTTAGCAAAACTTAATCATTTTTATTCTAAAAATAATCAAATAACAAAACAAATTAGACTATTAAAAAAATGGCTAACTATTGAACAAAAAAATCAAATATATTTAGATTTAGCACTAGCATTACGCAAAAAATCAAAATACAAAGAAGTTTTAAATTTATATAAAAACGCCTATCAATCTAATAAAAATAATTTAGATTATTGTTATTATTATGGTGTTTCTTTAGCATCAAACTCACAAATATATAAAGCTTATCATATCCTTAATGAATGCAAACAAAAAAGTAATCACCCAGAAAGATTTAACATTATATTAAAAGCAATAGAAGATAAAAAAATGATTATTTTTCAATGAATACAATAATTAAACAAGAAGTATTAGAAAGTAATAATGGCAATATTCCTAAATGGAATAGTGTTTTAGAACAACTCAAAGAATTTAAAAAAGGCGAGTTGAGTCTAAACAATGGATATCTCAAAATCCAATCAAACAATGACAAAACACAACTAGAATCTATTTTAAAAAAACTAACTCCTTGGCGAAAAGGCCCATTTATGTTGGGTGATTTAAAATTAGAAAGTGAGTGGTTAGGGTATAAAAAATGGTTAAGAGTTGAGCCACATATCACTTCATTAAAAAATAAAAAAGTTTTAGATATTGGTGCTGGAAATGGTTATTTTAGTTTTATTTTCGCACTCTTTAATGCTAAAGAAATAGTTGCTATTGAACCATTTTTATTATTTTATTTTCAGTTTTTAGCTATAACAAGTTTAGTTAAAGAGCCTTTAAATATTGACTTTATTCCTAAAAGATTTGAAGAATTAGAAATAGAAAATAATTTTGATACTGTCTTTTCTATGGGAGTTCTTTATCATCAAAAATCTCCAATTGAGCATTTATTAGCCATTAAAAAATCTTTAGTATCTGGTGGGGAATTAGTTTTAGAAACTTTAATTGTTGCTGGTGAGTTAGGTTATTCACTAATGCCTCAAGATAGATATGCCAAAATGAGAAATGTATGGTTTTTACCTTCAATAAAAACGCTGACACTTTGGTTAGAACGATGTGGTTTTGAAAATATTCGCTGTGTTGATGTTAATCAAACAGACTTAACAGAGCAAAGAGCAACAGATTGGATTGGTGATAATACTAAGTCATTAAAAGATTTTTTAAATCCTAAAAATCCAAACTTAACTATTGAGGGTTATCCAGCACCAAAACGAGCGATTTTTATTTGTAATAAAACTTAAAATAACTATAAAACGCCCTCAAAAAAATATTTAATATCTACTTTAAGTATTTTTGATATTTTCAACAAATGCTCAATATTAAAATGTTTTTTACCTGCACAAACTTCAGACATA
>FPHJ01000024.1_pt2 | contig 24227 bp, 25 predicted proteins | sample 1057411 | NCBI WGS metagenome assembly FPHJ01 (sample SAMEA4473313, study PRJEB15554) | hydrothermal vent metagenome | biome: marine basaltic hydrothermal vent biome; feature: marine hydrothermal vent; material: water | place: Pacific Ocean | collected 2011-06-14/2011-07-23 | depth 1199 m
TGAACCACCATTACCCATGGAGAATAAATGCCCACCTTGTTGATAACTTTTTGCAATGATTTGTGCACATTGTGTTAATTTATTTGCATTGTTTTCAAAAAAAACCTGTTTAGTTTGAATACTGTCTGTTACTTTTTTATTGATAGATTGTAATAAATTTGGCGTTGTATTTTTGTTTTTATCTAAGAATGGATACAAACTTGATAATGTGTTTTTATTTTCCATATTTTTTGTTCCTTGCCATGTAAATTGCAGCCTGTCCAAGGCTGATGCAACCATCTCCAAATGGAAATTGCGACGGGGTAAGTAATGTTATACCATCTATTTTATTAAACAACTCATAAGTTAATGTTAATAATAATTTATTATTAAAAACACCACCTGATAAAACAACAGTTTTAAATGAGTAATCTTGTTTTAGTTGTTGTGTTAATTTACATAATAACTGAGCCATAGAAAGATGAAACTTATAAGAAATATTAGAGCGTTTTACTTGTTTTTGTAAATCAGTTAGAATGCCCAGCCATATTTTTTTACTATCAATACAATAGTGGTTTGACAACATTTTTAAGTCAAATTCATAACCTTCTATTTTTTCATTATTACTATTATAATCGTGAGTTTGGGCTAAATTTTCCAATTCAATTGCCGCTTGTGCTTCATAACTAATCTGTTCTTGACAAATTCCCAGAATGTAAGCGACTGCATCAAATAATCTGCCTACTGAAGAAGTTAAATTTAGAGGTATATTGTTATCTAATAAGGTATCTAAATTTTGAGTTGGTTTATTAGTAAAAAAATTCTCAGATGTTAAATTATAATATTTGAAATAAGCATACGCCATACGCCACGGTTGAGTAGTCGCTTTGTCATCACCAAGCAAAGGCATATACTCAAATTGTGCTAGACGCTTGAAACCAACATAATCTACCAATAAAAACTCACCACCCCAAAGTTTGTTGTCACTACCTAAACCAACACCATCCCAAACAATACCTAGAACTTTATCATTATCTATTGCTATTTTATGTTCAAATAAACAAGCAGTTATATGTGCATGATGGTGTTGAATTTTGCTTAATTTAATGTTATTGGTTTGCGCATAATTATCGGCATACTTAGAAGATAAATATTCTGGATGCAAGTCGCATGCTAAGTGTTTAATTTCTGCGTTATACAAGCGTTGATATAAATCAATATTATGTTGAAAGTCTTGATAACTTTGTAGTGTTTTTAAATCACCAATATACTGAGAAACAATAACTTGAGCGCCGCCAGTAGATAAACAAAATGTATTTTTGAGCTCCGCACCTACGGCTAATAATCCTGAACATTTTTCAAAGCCCTTAGGCAATGGTAATGAGATAGGCGCATAACCTCTTGCCATTCTAATAACTCTAGGAGCATTTGCAATATATTGCACCACTGAATCATCAACACGGTTGATAATATCACGATTGTGCAGTAAAAAATAATCAGCAATTTCCCCAAGCTCATTTAATGCGTATTGGTTGTTTATAACTTGAGGATTGCAACTTTTGTTGCCGGAAGTAAATATTAATGGCTCATCAATTTCTTGTGATAATAAATAATGTAGTGGCGAATAAGGCAATATAAAGCCTAGGCTATTTTGTTTATGTGCAATTTGTTCTGGTAATATATTATTTTTTTTCTTTAAAAGAACAATAGGTGATACCCTATTTGTTAGTAAATGTCGCTCTTCTGTAGATATATAACAATATTGCTCTACCATAGAGATATCCTTAGCCATTAAAGCAAATGGCTTATGTGGTCTGTTTTTTCTATTTCTAAGATTTGTAATAGCAGATTCAATACTTGCTAAACAAACTAAATGAAAGCCACCAATACCTTTAATAGCAATAATTTTTCCTTGTTTTAACAATAACACAGTTTTTTTAATGATATTATCAGCTACAATATTATTTCCAAGTGCGTCTGTTAGTTGTAATTGTGGCCCACAATCAGGGCAGGCATTTGGTTGCGCATGAAAACGCCTATTATTTGGGTTTTTATATTCTCGTTGACATCTTTGACACATAATAAAAGATGCCATGCTAGTATATTGTCTATCATAAGGAATATTTTTAATAATAGAAAATCTAGGCCCACAATTAGTGCAATTTGTAAATGCATAACCATAACGATGATTATTTTTATCACTAATATCATTGATGCAATCATCACAAATACAGGTATCAGGCAATACTAGAGCAGAAACCTTACTACTTCTACTTTTAGTGATATTAAATTTTGTATAACTACCTAATACAACCTGTTTAATTTTTATACTTTCTATTGTGGCAAGTATAGGGGCATTGTTTTTAAGTTTTAATAAAAATTCCTCAAATTGCACTTGACTACATTTAGTTATAATAATCACACCACCACTATTATTATAAACCTCACCAACAATATTTAATTGTCGAGCAGTATTATAAACAAATGGGCGAAAACCAACTCCTTGCACTGCACCAGTAATAAATATTTGTCTGCCAATAGGCATAATTTATTTTTTCTTAATGTCTGGTTTTTTGTCAAAAACAACCTCGTATTGTTTTATGTGCTCTTTTAACATTTTAGTAAATTCATCAACATAAAATTTAATTGCTTCATCAGAGTTTTTTTGATAATTATCTTTTGAGCCAGCCAAAGATGCGGTGATAAATGCACTAAATCGTGCCGAGGCATATAACAATGCAGCATTAACAAGCTGATGGTCGGGCTTTTCAACTTCACACAATTGATTTGCATTTGTTATAAAAGTATCAGCTATTTTGATAAATTTTTTATCTATTGTTATTTTATCAACATTATTTTTTTCTTTGGTATTGTCTTTTGTATCACTCATAATTATCCTTAATTTAATTTTTTATTAGCAAATTCTTGGTAGTTGATCCCCTACGAGTTTGTCGATAATTTTAGTACCACCAAACAAAGTTTTTAATGCAACAATACCTTCTGGACCATCTGTCACTTCACCAATAATACAGGCATTTTTGCCTTCTTTGGTTTGTTGCATTGTTTTAAGCACTAAATTAGCTTCTGTTGCTGATACTACACAAACTAAAGTGCCTTCGTTGGCTAAATAAAGTGGATCTAACCCAAGAATTTCACAAACACCACGCGTTGGTACTCTGATTGGTAAATTGTCTTCTTCTAAGGTAATACATACTTTAGAATCATTGGCAATTTCATTAAGTATTGTAGCAACACCGCCACGAGTAGCATCACGCATTGCATGAATGCCATTAGCAGAAACATTCAAAATTTTTTCCACTAAATGATTAAGCACTTGACAATCGCTATTAATATCAGCAGATATAGCAAGCTCAGCCCTAGATTGCATAATGGTTGCACCATGATCGCCAATATAACCATTTACAATAATTTTGTCTCCAACTTTGGCTGCGTTTGAATGAATTTTTATGCCAGAGGCGATTACTCCAACTCCTGCTGTATTGATAAATATTTGGTCAGCACTACCTTTTTCTACCACTTTGGTATCACCACAAACTATTTTAACCCCAGCCTCTTGTGCAGTTTTTTGCATAGACTTAATTATTTTATCTAGCGTTTCAATTGGTAAACCTTCTTCTAAAATTAGCCCACAAGTTAGATACAACGGCTTTGCACCACTCATTGCTAAATCATTAACAGTGCCAGTGACAGCTAATTTGCCAATATCACCACCTTTGAAAAAGATAGGGCTAACTACATAACTGTCTGTGGTTAGTGTAAGAATACCTTTTGGCATCTCAACTCTTGCCTGATCTTCCATAGTAGAAAGATAGTCATTATTAAAAGTATCAACAAAAATATCTTTAATTAAGTCACTACTAGCCTTGCCACCACTACCGTGTGCCATAGTAATTTTTTTATTCTGATATTTTTTATTCATTATTTTGTATTAATTAAATCTATATTTTGCCCATAAGAATATTGAGCAGAGCAAGCCCCTTCTGTTGAAACCATCAAAGCACCAAGTGGAGTTTCTGGTGTGCATTCTTTTCCAAAAACTTTGCATTGCCACGGCTTTAAAATACCCTTTAACACCTCTCCGCACTGACAAACATCAGGGTCAGTCACGGTTATTTCTTTGATTTTAAATTCTATTTCTGCATCAAAATCAGCATAGCTACTGTTGATTTTAACTCCTGAATGATTTATTGAGCCTAAACCACGCCATTCGAAAAAATCTCTTAGTTCAAATACTTCTTGGATTGATGATAAAGCGCCGGTATTACCTTCTTTGTGCACCAATCTTTGGTATTGGTTTTCAATTTTTGCCTCACCATTTTTAAGTTGTTTGAGAATCATCCATACCGATTGTAAAATATCTAAAGGTTCAAACCCAGAGGCCACTAAAGGCTTGTGATAATCATCAGCAATAAAATTATAGGGATTGGTTCCAATAATTAAACTCACATGACCTGGACCTAAAAAACCATCAATACGCATACCTGGCGAATCTAAAACAGCCTTAATAGTTGGAATAATGGTAATGTGATTGCAGAATAAATAAAAATTATTAATATCTTGTTTTTTGGCTTGTATAACCGATAATGCAGTTGATGGCATTGTGGTTTCAAACCCTAATCCGAAAAATACTATTCTTTTATCAGGGTTCTTTTTAGCAATAACAAGAGCATCTAATGGTGAATACACCATACGAATATCTGCACCTTCTGCCTTAATATCTAATAAACTTTGTTCGCTACCTGGCACACGCATTGCATCTCCAAAGGTAGTGAAAATTACATCATCGTATTTAGCGATACGAATACAATTATCAACTACAGAGCGTGGTAAAACACAAACAGGACAACCTGGACCATGAACAAAGTCTATTTTTTTTGGTAGTAATTGATTAAGACCATAGCGAAAAATAGAATGCGTATGCCCACCACACACTTCCATAATTTGAATAGGCCTATCTTCTGTAAGTTTAATTTGAGAACAAAGAATATCTATTTCTTTAAGAATTTTTTTTGCTTGTTCAGGATCTCTAAATTCATCAACATATTTCATATTATTCCCCTTGTTTGATGTCTTCCATAATTGCAGAAAGCTCGCCTATTTCACTTAATATTTTTAAAGTTTTATGTGCCTCTTTTTCATCAACAACACTTAGGGCAAAGCCAACATGAACCAAAACCCATTTGCCTATTAAATCATTTTCTTGGTAAGTATCATTTAAAACACAAGCAATATTTACCTCTCTAGATACTCCAGATAAATCTACCATTGCAATTTGGTTATCAATATCTATAATTTTTTTAATTTGCGCTGGAACACCTAAACACATTATATTTTCTCCTTTAGTTTAATTTAAAAGTAATTGTATTTGTTTTAACTACCCTTAAGAGCAATAATACTACTCATTTGTGCTCTAAGCCAATTATACCATTTATCCATTCCTTCGCCAGAAGTCGCTGAAATTTTTAAAATCTGAATTTTAGGATTAACTTGACGGGCATAATCAATACATTTTTGAACATCAAAATTTAAGTGTGGCAACAAGTCTATTTTATTAAGCAACATTAAGTCTGAGGCTGCAAACATATCAGGATATTTAAGTGGTTTATCTTCGCCTTCTGTCACTGATAAAATTACTACTTTGCAGTATTCTCCTAAGTCAAACACTGCAGGACAGACTAAATTACCAACATTTTCAATAAATAATAAACTATCTTCTTCAATATTAAGTGAATCAAAGGTATGCCCAACCATATGTGCATCTAAATGACAGCCTTTTCCTGTGTTAACTTGTAATGCTTGGACACCTGTTTTATTAATTCTATCTGCATCTTGTGTTGTTTGTTGATCGCCCTCAATAACCTTTAAACTTACTTCATCTTTTAGTGCAGTCAAACTGGTTTCTAAAATTGAAGTTTTTCCAGACCCTGGGCTAGAAACTAAGTTTAATGCTAGGATACCTTTTTTTAAAAGAAAATCACGGTTTTTAGAGGCATAACTATTATTCTTTGACAGAATATCCATTTCTACTTGCACAATGTTTTTTTGATCCATTCCTGCAATATGCAATCCTGCTTCACCTTTACCATAATGGTGGTGTTCATTATTGTGGGCATGGTCATGTGAGTGACTTTGCTCCTGTGTTTCATTACAACCACATACTGTGCACATAATTTACTCCTTAATTGATATTTGTTTAATTTTTAACTCTTCACCACCAGTAACGGTTAGTTGCCCAGAATTACATAATGGACAATTATCATACCGTTGCTTGATTGTTATTGTTTTATTACAATTAAAACACCAAGCCTGCCCAGGTGTTTGAATGATTTCTAGCTTAGCCCCTTGTGTAATGCTACCACGAGTTGCTATCTCAAAACTAAATTCTAAAGCATTGACTTCTACGCCTGAAAAAGGACCAACTTCTAGCCAAACTTTATCAATGCCCTGATAATTATTATCCTTTGCTACTTTTTCTAAAGATTCAACAATATCCATACAAATGCTCATTTCATGCATAATCAATCTCTATAACATAACCTACACAAGGGTCAATTGCATTAACTAATAATTTTATTTTATCATTTAAGTCTTGTTTATCTTTAAAATAAATTAATTTTATCATTTGCTTTAAAACACCTTGTGGGTGAAAATTCCATTGTGTTGGGGAGAGTATTCTATACGTTTTAATTTTCTCCCCTTGAATACTTAGCCTATGTATCAGTTTTCCACGTGCTGCATCTATATTCACCATTGCTGTAGCATTAGCAGAAGTGTTAATCTTATAATAAATATCTTCATTATGAATTTGTGTGTAATTAGTTTTTATCCGTTTTAATAACTCAAATATTTCTAATAATTGAGCGCTAGCCCTTGTGAATACACCACTGCCATATTTATCAAATAGTTGTTGTATAAGAGGGTGATTGCTTTGTCGTGCATACGGAGTGGTTTCATAACAACTATCTTTATAACTTGGCTGACTAATAAAATTATCATTGTTAAGCAGATTTGTTAGTTTTTTTATTACTGTATTTGGTAAAAAATTAGCATTAATATTACCCATATCTCCAAATTGATATTTTTGTATATTATGTAAAAATATTGCACAGTCACTATTTTTAGTTTCTATCCAATGTTTAAAGTTGCTACTATTATCAAAAATAGTTTTGGCGTCAAATTCATTGCCAATAATAGCGATAGTTAATTGTTGCTCTAATTTTTCTATCAAAGGCTTAATAATACTAAAAGATTGTATTGTTTTTTTATTCAAAGACAAAGTATTGTCTGATGAGAATAAACTACTATTGATTTTTTTAATCGTTGCAAGCAACTCAATTATATTTTTGTTTATTATTTGATTATCATTTATACACCATTTTGTAGCAATACTAAAGCAATGCTCTTTAATAGTTTCTAAATCTAACAATAACTGATAAGCCATTATTTCATTTTTACTCAAACTAATTACTTTGCATTTATCTAATAAACGCAAAAAAGCAAATCTGTGTGCAATATTGCATAATTGATATAAAGCGTCTATTGTTGTTGCTACTTTTTGAATAGACTGTTCGGTAAATAATTGAGTAATGTGTGTCGGACGAGAAGAGGTGATAAAAATAGACTTAATTACACTAGAACTAACAGTCACTTTGATTTTTATCTTTCCGTCAATAGGCATTATTTACCTCTAAGAAATGCCCTTCTTGAATAAACTTTGTTTGCAATTTCTTTGTGTTTAATGCGTTGTTTTTTAAGTTGTACTACCTCTTTATCTTTTTTAAACTCTTTGGTTTGTAATAACTCTTGCATTACTAATTCTGCTGTATCTATTGCCTGTTTTTGTGTTTTAAAGTCAAACATCGGCGAAAACAAGGAGCAAGTTAAATAAGTGCCAAAATCTTCATCTAGTTGGGTTAAAAATAAATACTCTCCTTCTGGAAATAATATATTGACACTTTTTCCTACTTGTGTTTTATGTTGCATATCTCCTTTTGGAAGTAATACAACATTCATAAACCAAGGGGTAATCAATATTCCTACCTCAGATTCATTTTTTGATTCAACACCCCAGTTGGTAAAACCAACTGTTGCGACTTTCAGTTTGTTATTAACAATTGGGATATTAGTCATTTTATGAATATAAATATATTCATAATGTTTTTTTAAACGACTTACATTGCTAATAGGTAGTTCACTCATTACAGGGCATCAGTTCGTTCAATAACCATAAATTGTTCTTTAGGCGTATCACAATTTGGACAACGCCAGTGATTAGGTAATTTAGAAAAAGGTGTATTAGCTTCAATTTGCCAATAACTATCCCCATTTTCTGGCTTATAAACATAATGGCAAATCTTACATTCCATATAGGCATTATCTGCTATTTTCTCATTATTACCCAAATAACTACCTTCAAAGGTATTCATAATTCATCACTAAATTCTTTTAGTCGTTTATAACTATCTTTTAAGTCTTCTTGAGCGGCACAAGCAACAATTGGAATATCTGCCACTTCAATAGTGCTAAGTATTTCATTATCAGCAGAATTAAAATATTTTACCAACCATATTGAAGAAACCCCTGTAGAAGTGATACGACAATTACCATATCCTCTGGAAAGAATAACAGTATTGCCAACCCCTAACACATTGTTAATACAAATAAGATCATCTTCAGTGTGTGGCAATAATGTTAAATTAATTGCTTCTAGCATTAAATTATCTGCATTCAAGTTGTTATGTTTTATTCTTTTATCTTCTAACTCTGTCAAAATTGCCGGTGCGTTAATGACATTTTCTGGTAATAAGGCGCTATTAAACCTAACCTTATTAGGTAGTTGTTGGTTTAAGCTAACAATCACAGAAGGTATATCGCCAATCTCAATATAGTCTTTAACTAATTTATTGTTTTTAACTATATTAATACGCCAAATACCAGCAAAAATTGACTCTTGAATACTAATAACTTCATCTTTGTTGTTAATAATAGCGCTAACCTCTCCTTCACCTAACAAATCATTTAAATAAGCAATATTGTCACTATTTAGTCCTTCAACTTTAAAAAGTAGGTTTTTATCAGAAATCTTGTAATTCGCCATTAAAGTATAAATATTTTCCAAAAATGACTTACATTCAGATAAATCAATACTTTCGTCCCATTCATATATTTTACTATTTATACCAAATGTGGACATTTCAGTAGGCATTTCCATATATTCAAGTTTATCTTCTTTGGAATCTTCTTGTGATCCTGCCCCTAGTAAAAAGTTTGTTGGGATTGGTGGCACTGGTATTGATGGCATAAGATGTTCCTTTTTAAAGTTGTGATAAAGCGATTTTAATTGGCGGAGTGGTTGGTTTTGACATCATAAATGTTTTTATCTCACTAATATATTCGTCCCAATTTCTAACTTTAGATATAGTCCCTAAATAACCACCGTCTTTAAAAAACACCAAAGATGGCCAAGTTGTAAAACCATAGTGACGCTGAATATTTATCTCATCATCTCTACTAACAACGGCAGGAATAATTTTTCCATCAAATGCAGATATTAATTCTGGCAATATCACAGCAACATCTAAAGTTTCTGGAAAAAGTTTAGTATCGTTACAAAAAAACAAAACACTATAATGGTGTTTTTTAATAAACTTTTCTATATCACTCTCAATTAGAAGAGGGTAGTGATGCTTGGTAATAAGTTGTTCTACTAATTCTGGAAACATAAGGTTATTTATTATTATTCAAAAATGGATTGATAGGCTCTCTATCAATTAAATCACCAAACAACTGTTGCACTCTATCTTCTTGTTCGCCAGTTGCTGCTAGTGTGAGTGCTGTTAATGCTGCATTAATTTCTTTGGCTTTGGTTGCTGAAATAACTTCTCTAGCCGCATCAACAAAAACTAAAACCCAAGTGCTAGTAATTTGTGGGCCAATCAACTGCATATTGATGGTTTTATTAACACCATTATCTTGGCATATTGCAAAAGTATCGCTAACTGTATCTACAACTTGCATAGGTATGCCAATACACATCTATTTATCCTCAAAATGCTTTCTACTATCAACAAAAACATTGGTTTTACAATTATAATCTATTAACTCAACATCTCTTTGTTCAAAAGAGTTATCAAGCAAAATCCGTTCATCTCCTTTTCTACAAGCTAACGCCTCTGAAGGACGATTGAGTTCATAATCTGCCATAGCAATAGTTGAGCTATTAACACCTTCAGATTCATCAAGTGGTTTAGTGCGTTTTTTATAAGAAATAGAATATTTATCAAGGTGCTTTAAACATCCTTTAATTGCTGGTTGGATTTGTGCCTTAACTTCATCACACAAACTACCTCCAAAATCATCTAATTGCATAGGCTGAACGCCAATCAAAAGAATATGACTTGGTGATTTTCCAGTTAATTCAGCAGTTGATAAAACCTCTTGGAAGCCAGTTTGGTGCAAACTCATTTTTTTAACCCCCATAAACTTAGGCACTTCCTCATCATAAATTAACTTCATCGTTCCTGGTTTTAAGCCGTAATCAATTGCATCAAATACAATTAATAAATCACACTCTTGCACATGTTGAATAAGGTAAAGACCTTGCGTACCACCATCTATTAATTTAACATCATCATTAAATTGATATTGTTTATTAATAGTTTCAACTGTTCGAACACCAAAACCTTCATCAGCCCACAAAATATTACCTATTCCTAATATTAAAACCTTCATAAACCATCCTTAAAAAACAATTAAAGAAAATACTTTTTAAATTAAGTTATAAAATTATTTACGACTATCTTTCCAAGTTCTCCAACCATTAATCATTGTGCTTACTAAGGATTGTCTAGACATTATATCTTCTCTAATTGCAGCATAAATGTGAATCATGACAAAAGTCATAATAAACCACATACCTATATGATGCCAAGTATGCACATCTTGGCTTTGACCAAATAGCGGAATTAACCACCCAGCAAAAGCGCTATACCACCAAGAACCCATTCCTTGTCCTTCGGCGTATAAAGCAAATCCAGTAAAAATCATAAAAACTGAACCTACAACAAACATAAGAAACATAAATAATGAAGCTAATGGATTATGGCCCACATATTTATTTGGTTCTTTTTCTAAAAAGGCATACCAACGAACCTCATACCAAACTTCACGCCACCAAGACTTATCCAACAACGGTGGTGCAAAAAGTTGTTTTGCGTGTTTATTACCTACAAAGGCCCAATAAACTCTACCAATCATACCAATGACAAACACATAAGCCGCTACAAAATGAAAAAAGCGAATGTATCCCATAACATAAAAATTACTTGCTTCACCAGACATACTAGGCAAGGGAGAGCCGATAAAATAACCTGTAAGCGCTAAAATAGTAATTGCACCTGCATTAACCCAATGCCATAATCGTAATGGAGCTTCATATACATAAACTGCATCTACGGTAGATTCAATGCCTGATGAATCTAAATCACTAACAGTTGAACTCATTTTTTTTGTATTCATAATCTCCCCCTTGAAAAGTTTATTTTAATAAAAGCACCATACCTAATACCGGAGCTAGAATACTTAATATTGTTAATATAGTCCCTAGTATTTGTGATTTTTTTGAAACCACAATTGCAGCAACAATAAGAGCTACACTAATTGATAACATTGTGATTATATGATAAACACTAGTAAAGTAATGTTGCGGTGTTTTGAGCGCATCTGCAAATTCAAACGGTATATGTCCTGGGTGTGCTAACACTCCAGCAGAAAACAACATAGATACTGTTATTAATAATATTTTTTTCATTTTATTCTCCTATCTAACTTTAACATTAATTAATTCTTCGCCGTCTTCACTTATAACATGAGTAGAGCAGGCAAGACATGGGTCGAAACTGTGAAGTGTTCGTAAGATTTCAACTGGTTCATTAGCTCGTTCAACAGGAGTTCCTATCAAACTTGCTTCAAATGCGCCAATATTACCAGCAGGATCACGAGGCGAACCGTTCCAAGTGGTTGGCACAACACATTGGTAATTTTCAATCTTACCATCTTTAATTTTAATCCAATGCCCTAATCCGCCACGAGGTGCTGCTGTGACCCCATAACCTTTAGCTTCTTTTGGCCATGTTTTAGGATCCCATTTCTCCATATTAGCTGTTGAGGTATCGCCATTTTTGATATTTTTAATTAGTTCATTCCAGTCATCAACCATCATATCGCCACAATATTCTGATTCCAATGAACGTGCTAGAGTGCGACCAATAGTAGATTGTAGTGCTTGTTTTGCATTAAGATTTGTTCCTGCTAATTTATTAAAAGCAGCTAAACTACTATGAACTTGCTCTTTAACATACTCATTACCTTGAGCATAAGCCAATACATAACGAGATAACGGGCCAACTTCCACCGCATGTCCTCTCCAACGAGGAGCTTTAATCCATGAATATTTAGCACTTTCATCGATTTCTTTAATATCAGTTCTTGTGCCTTTAGTTTTAGATCCTAACTCATAGTTAGGCTCAGTAATACCATCCCAAGGGTGCAAGCCTTTAGACTCATCTGGGTATTTATACCAAGAGTGAGTGACAAACTCTTGCACTTGTTCTGGATCTGCTGGATCAATTGGAAATACTTCGTTCCAATTATCATTCAAAATAACACCACCTGGTAATTGGTCAGTAGATTTATCGTAATTAACTTTAGGGTAAGCACCATAATCCATAACATTTTTTGCTCCTATACCACCACCCCATAATTGTTTTTTATAAAAACTAGCAATAGCAATTACATCTGGTAAATAAACATTTTTGTTAAATTGCACCATTTCATCAATACGAGCTTTAACAAAATTTAATCGTTCCATATTTAATGGCGCTCCAGCAGCCATATCCCCATCCATATTGATAGCACAAGGAACACCACCAACTAGATAGTTTGGATGAGGGTTTTTACCACCAAAAACTGTATGCACTTTTACAAAATCTTTTTGTAAATCCAATGCTTCAAGATAATGCGCAACTGCCATTAAATCAGCTTCTGGCGAAAGTTTATAAGCTGGATTATCCCAATAACCATTTTTAAAAGGACCTAATTGACCTGATTCAACAAACTTTTTAATTCTTGTTTGGATATCTTTAAAATAACCAGGGCTAGATTTAGCATGTTTTGGTGAAACAACTTTTTGCAAACCAGAAGTAGCTTTTGGATCTGCCTTTAAAGCATTAACTGGATTAACCCAATCTAGCGCATGTAAATGATAAAAATGCACAATATGGTCATGCACTTGCAAGGTTTTTGCCATCATCTCACGGATTAAATGTGCATTAGGTGGAATTTTAATATCTAGGGCATTTTCAACTGCACGCACTGATGTCAATGCATGACAACCAGTGCATACACCACAAATTCTTTCTACAAACGCCCAAGCATCTCTTGGGTCACGACCTCTTAGTATAACTTCAAGCCCACGCCACATTGTGCCAGTTGATACAGCATTAGTAATCACATTATTTTTGTCTAAATTTACCTCACAACGCATATGTCCTTCAATCCTAGTGACTGGATCAATAACAACACGCTTACCACTATCATCTAGTTTATAACCATTTGGTGTATTAATAATTGACATTTATATTCTCCTTTAATTTATTCAACTTCTACTTTATTGTTTTTTGCACTTTTTATGGCACTAGCAGCAGCATGTGCTGCGATAGCAGCTCCTGTTGCTCCAGCAACAGTTAAGCCAATTTTATCTGCATCAGCTTCAATACCAAAACCATGAACTTTGGTTAAACGATCATAAAACGAACCTTTATCCCAAAAGCCATCTTCTGAACAACCAATACAACCATGTCCTGCTTGAATTGGGAATGATGTGCCTTCATTCCAACGAATAGTAGAACAAGCGTTATAAGTTGTTGGGCCTTTGCAACCAACTTTATACAAACAATAACCTTTTTTAGCATTTTCATCATCAAAATTTTCAACAAATTGACCTGCATCAAAATGTGCTCTACGATAACATTTATCATGAATTCTTTGAGAATAAAACATTTTAGGTCTGCCTTGTCTATCAAGTGAAGGTATTTTGTCAAAAGTTAACATATAAGTAATAACACCCGTCATAACTTCTGCAATTGGAGGACAGCCAGGCACTTTGATAATAGGTTTATCGGTAATTAACTTATGAGTAGGTGTTGCTTGAGTTGGATTAGGTCTAGCTGCTTGAACACAACCCCAAGAAGCACATGAACCCCAAGAAATAATTGCTTTACAATGCTTAGCTACTTTTTTAATTTGATGATGGAAAGGTTTACCAGCAATAATACAAGACATTCCATCTTGATTAAGTGGTGTATTACCTTCCACAGCAAGAATAAAATTACCATCATATTTTTTAATGGTTTCTTCAATAATATCTTCTGCCTGTTGTCCCGCTGCTGCCATAATTGTGTCATCATAATCTAGCGATATCATAGATAAAATAACATCTTTTGCCAGTGGGTGTGCAGAACGAATAAAAGATTCTGAGCAACAAGTGCACTCTAAACCGTGCAACCATAAAACTGGTATTCTAGGTTTATTTTCCATAGCGTAAGCAATATTACTAACAAATGAAGGTCCTAAACCCAAAGCAGTTGCTGTTAAACTGCAATATTTTATAAAACTACGACGACTAATACCTTGTCTGCGCATTACATCATAAAAGCTCTCAACTGGCGATTTAATTATTTCATTAGCCATTATTCCCCCTGTTATTAAAATTAATTATCTCCAATGATATATATATATATATCAATTGCAACTACATAATGAAAAACTAATATAAACGTGCATTAAAAGCAAAATAAAAACCAACATTCTAAAGGTGTCCCATCCAAATATTCAGAGTAGATATTTGTGAGTAAATCTGTCATATTTTTTAAAAATTTCTAGTTTTTTATTTTTCATTAACTTTATATTTAACTATTCTAAAAAATAATAATCAGCAATATTTACATTTAATCCTTGATAATAATATTTCTTTTCACTATTAATTCCTTGTTATTGAATTATTTTTTGAAATAAAAAATGTAAAATATGTTGATATATCAAGTTAGCAAAGGTATTTGTACTATATAAAACCAGTAAAATCATTGTATTTTTAGAAAAACTCATTGTTTTTTCACTATTATCAGAGAAATTTAAGACTAAATTTAGGATATGCGATAGTGCACCGCTATTATAAAAAATAACTCTATTTTTTAATAAAATAAAATTTAAATAACTGGGTAAAATATATTTTTTACTTATTTAATTTAACTTTATGCAAAAAGAAATTGTCTCAACAAATCAAGCACCACAAGCTATTGGGACTTATTCTCAAGCTGTTAAAATTAAAAGTGGTTCAACAGTATATCTTTCTGGACAAATACCTCTTATCCCAGAAACAATGACATTAATTGAAGGAGATATTAAAGCACAAATCCATCAAATGTTTAAAAATCTTTCTGCTGTTTGTCAGGCTTCAGGTGGTAATTTAAATGATATTGTTAAACTTAATATTTTTCTAATTGATTTAGAAAATTTTGCGATTGTTAATGAAATTATGGCTCAATACTTTACACAACCTTATCCTGCCCGTGCTGCAGTTGGTGTTGCACAACTACCAAAAAATGCACAAATTGAAGCTGATGGTATTATGATTATTTAATATTCCCATAAATGAACCTAACCGATAGCATTAAAAAATTAATAGGAGTTGGTTCTAAAATAGAAATCGCACTTAATCAATTAGGAATTTACACTCTTGAGCATTTATTATTTAACCTACCATTTCGCTATCAAAACAAAACAAAAATAACACATCTTGATACTAATAGTATTGGTGAAGCATTGATAGAGGTTGATATTACCAAAGTTGAATCTGTTTTTTATAGAAAAAAAATATTCATTATTCACGCTCAAGATAAAACAGGACATAATATTATTATTCGTTTTTTTAATCTTTTTGAAAATCAACAACAACAACTTTCTCGAGGAGAAACAATCCAATGCTTTGGTGAGATAAAAGTAGGAAAATTAGGTTTAGAAATGCACCATCCAGAATATAGAATAATCTCTCAAGCACAAAAACCTTTGTTTGAAAAAACTCTCACACCTATTTATCACATCACTCAAGGAATTTTTCAAAATCAATATCGCAAATGGGTAAATATTGCTTTAGAAATTCTTCATAAAAATCCTTTAGATGATTTTGTTAATTATTCTAATATAAACATTAACCAAGCCATTAATTTCTTACACCACCCTCCACCTAATGCTGACTTACAACAAATTAAAAACTTTTCTCATCCTACTCAAGAAACCTTAATTCTTAATGAATTTTGTGCGCATAGATTGAGTTTATTATTATTAAAAAAACAAAGAAGTTTAGATAAGTCTATTAGTTTTGAGAAAAAGAACCAATATTCAACAACTCTATTAAAAAACTTAAATTTTGAACTAACTAATGCACAATTACGAGTAATTGGCGAGATTGCTAATGATTTAAGTAAAACAAAACCAATGTTACGACTTCTACAAGGCGATGTCGGTTCTGGCAAGACAATTGTTGCTGTTTTTTCCACATTACAAGTTGTTGCTAAAAATTATCAAGTTGTCATTATGGCACCTACACAAATTCTAGCAGAGCAACATTTTATTAATTTCTCCCAACAATTAGAACCTTTAAATATCAACATTAGCTATCTTTCTGGCACACAAAAAATAGTTGAAAAAAAGCAAAATATGTCTGATATTCAATCTGGAAAATCTCAAATAATTATTGGCACACATGCTTTATTTCAAAAGGATGTTGAATTTAATAATTTAGGTTTGGTTATTATTGATGAACAACATCGTTTTGGGGTGCATCAACGCTTATTATTAACACAAAAAGCAAAACAAATTCCACATCAATTAGTTATGACAGCAACACCAATTCCTCGTTCTCTTGCAATGACTGCTTATGCTGATTTAGATATCTCAGTCATTGATGAACTACCTAAAAACAGACAAAAAGTTCAAACTGTAATTTTAAATTTAGATAAAAAAAATGAACTAATTGGAAGAATTCAAAAAGTTTGTAAAACAGAACAACAAGTTTATTGGGTTTCTACTTTAATTGATGACTCCGAAGTATTAGAATTAGAATCAGCACAAAGAACTTTTGAAACGATTAAAAATCAATTACCTAATGAAAAAATAGGCTTACTTCATGGACGAATGAATCGTGATGAAAAAACTAAAATTATGCAAGATTTTAAAGATAAAAAAATTAATATTTTAATTGCCACAACTGTGATTGAAGTAGGTGTTGATGTTCCAAATGCAACACTAATGATTATTGAAAATTCTGAAAGATTAGGCTTGGCACAACTACATCAACTTAGAGGAAGGGTGGGGAGAGGAAACCAAAAAAGTGTATGTGTTTTACTTTATAAAGCCCCTTTAAGTCATCATGCTAAAGAAAGATTAAGCATTCTAAGAAAATCTAATGATGGTTTTTTAATTGCTCAAAAGGATTTAGAAATTCGTGGTGCTGGTGAGGTATTAGGCACACAACAAACAGGATTACAACAAATGAAAATTGCCAATCTTAATCGTGATAAACATTTACTAGAGAAAACACAAATTTTAGGTGAAAAATTATTAAAATTAACAAGTGCTCAACAACAACAATTCATCAATCGCTGGACAAATGACCATAACAAAATCTTCGCAGGTGCTTAACATTCAAACACTAGTTTGGGTCAAGCCATCAGAAATATCTATACCAAATACAATTAAAGATTGGTTATTAGATGAAACTTCTTTAACAGAAAAATTAAAGAAAACCTATCCTAATTTTAATTTAAAAGTTCTTTCTCAAAAAGATACATTGCCTTATGCTAACGAAGAATTTATAGTTTTAAAAAAAACACCTTCAATTAGAGAGGTATTATTATTAAATGAAGATACACCTTTAGTTTTTGCCCGTTCAATTATTCCTTATACTCAAGATACTAAAATTTTATGTGGTATAAATAATAAACCTTTGGGAGAGATTTTGTTTAACTCAAATAATATTAAAAGATCTAGTTTTGAAATTACTAAACAAAATAATATTTGGGGCAGAAGAGCAACTTTTACACTAGGTAAAACAAAAATTTTAGTTGCTGAGTTTTTCTTAAATTTATAAAAAACTATATTTGATGAAAGATAATATTTATAACAAATTACAAACAAATTTAATTGATTTTAAGTTTGATAAAACAGTTGCTAATGTTTTTGAAGATATGGTTAATCGTTCTGTTCCTGGTTATCAAACAATGCTCCAAATGATGCCTTTATTTGCCCAAAAATATGGCACAAACAACTCTAATTTTTATGATTTAGGCTGTTCATTAGGAGCAGTTTCCCTTAATTTAAACTTAGGTATTACAAAAGATAATATCAATATTATTGCGATTGATAATGCTAAAAGTATGGTTGAAAAATGTCGTATTAATACCAAAAAATTAAAAAACATTATAGTGCTTGAAGAAGATATTCAAAATAGCACTATTACCAATGCTTCAATTGTGGTTTTAAACCTAACTTTACAATTTATCAATCCTGATAAAAGATTAGACTTACTCAAAAAAATTTATCAAGGTTTGAATAAGGGAGGTATTTTACTTTTATCTGAGAAAATTCATTTTTCTAATCCTCAACAAACTCTACAAAATGATTTGCAACTTAATTTTAAAAGAGCTAATGGATATTCTGAATTAGAAATTGCTCAAAAACGCTCTGCTCTTGAAAATACTCTAATAACTGATGATGAAAACACTCATATTTCTCGTTTAAAACAAGCTGGATTTTCTGATGTTTTTTGTTATTTTCAATGTTTTAATTTTATGTCTTTTATTGCGATTAAGAATTAAATTAATTATCAATTATTTTGCTTATTTTTTATTAAATCTTTTTATATAAACTTGATAAATATAATTTTATCCATAGATAATTCTCAAATAATTAAAAAAGGAGAAAACTATGAGAATGGATAAATTAACTAATCAATTTCAAAGTGCATTAGCTGATGCTCAATCAATTGCTGTTGGTTTAGATAACTCAACAATTGAGGCATTACATGTATTACAAGCAATGCTTAATCAAAATAGTAGTATTTCTCACTTAATAAAACAAAGTGGTGGTAATCTAGAAAAAATAAAAAATTCTTTAACACAAGAACTCAATAACCTACCTAAAATCAATCAATCTAATGGTGATATTAGTATTTCAAGTAATTTAAATAAAATTTTTAATCTCTGTGATAAATTATCACAACAAAACAATGATAACTTTATTGCTAGTGAGACATTTTTATCGGCTTTAATGTCAAGTGATGATAAAGCTTCGATTATTTTAAAACACCATAGCGTTGACAAAAATAAACTAAAACTTGCTATTGAGAATCTAAGAAATGGTGAGAATGTTAATTCTGCTGATGCAGAAAATAATCGTGAAGCTTTAGATAAATATACAGTTGATTTAACTAAAAGAGCTTTAGATGGGAAATTAGATCCTGTTATTGGGCGTGATAGTGAAATTCGCCGAGCTATTCAAATTTTACAACGACGCACGAAAAATAATCCTGTCTTAATTGGTGAGCCTGGTGTTGGTAAAACAGCGATTGTTGAAGGTCTAGCACAAAGAATTATTAACAAAGAAGTTCCTGAGAGTTTAAAAAATAAAAAAGTTCTTTCTTTGGATATGGCTGCACTTATTGCTGGTGCGAAGTATCGTGGAGAGTTCGAAGAGCGTTTAAAAGCCGTTATTAAAGAATTAGAAAAAGAACAAGGAAAAATAATTTTATTTATTGATGAAATCCATATGATGGTTGGTGCTGGTAAAAGTGATGGAGCTATGGATGCTGGGAATATGTTAAAACCTGCTTTAGCAAGAGGTGATTTACATTGTATGGGTGCAACTACACTTAATGAATATCGTGAATATATTGAAAAAGATTCAGCATTAGAACGCCGTTTTCAAAAAGTTTTAGTTAATGAACCTAATATTGAAGATACTGTTGCAATTTTAAGAGGGTTAAAAGAGCGCTATGAAATTCATCATGGGGTTGATATTACAGATACTGCAATTATTTCAGCAGCTACTCTCTCTCAGAGATATATTACTGATAGACAACTCCCTGATAAAGCTATTGATTTAATCGATGAAGCGGCTTCAATTATCAGAATGGAAATTGATTCAAAACCAGAATCAATGGATAAATTAGATAGGAAATTAGTTCAATTGAAAATTGAGCAAATGACACTTAAAAAAGAAAAAGATAAAGCATCAAAAGAACGCTTGAAAGAATTAGAAAAAAATATTAACACACTTTCTAAAGAATATGCTGATTTAGAAGAAATTTGGAAGAATGAAAAAGCATCAGTCCAAGGGTCACAACATTTAAAAGAGCAGTTAGAAGAAGCAAAAGCAGAATTAGAAAATGCTAGTCGCAATAATGATTTAGCAAAAATGAGTGAATTACAATACGGAAAAATCCCAGAGTTAGAGCAACAAATCCAACAAGCTGAACAAACTGAAACTGTGGAAATGACTTTATTGAGAAATAAAGTGACAGAAGAAGAAATTGCCGAAGTTGTCGCACGATGGACAGGAATTCCAGTATCAAAAATGCTAACAGGTGAAAAAGAAAAACTACTTTTAATGGAAGATTATCTTAGTCAAAATCTAATCGGACAAACAGAAGCAATTAGTGTGGTTGCAAATGCTATTCGCCGTGCAAGAAGTGGATTATCTGATCCTTCAAAACCTGATGGCTCATTTTTATTTATGGGTCCTACAGGAGTTGGAAAAACAGAGCTTACTAAAACACTAGCTGATTTTTTATTTAATAGTAAAAATGCCATGGTGCGTGTGGATATGAGTGAGTTTATGGAAAAACATTCTGTTGCTAGATTAATTGGTGCTCCTCCTGGTTATGTTGGTTATGAACAAGGTGGTGTTTTGACTGAAGCCGTGCGTAGAAAGCCTTATAGCGTAATACTTTTAGATGAAATTGAAAAAGCACATCCTGATGTTTTTAATGTTTTATTACAGGTTTTAGATGATGGGCGTCTAACTGATGGGCAAGGTAGAACTGTAGATTTTAGTAATACAATTATCGTAATGACTTCAAATTTAGGCTCACAACTCATTCAAGAAAGTGCAGGAGAAGACATTAAAAAAGAATTAATGGATATTGTAAGCTCACATTTCAGACCTGAGTTTGTTAATAGAATTGATGATATTGTGACTTTTTCTAATTTAACTCAAGAAAATATTAAAGAAATTGCTTTATTACAAATAAAAACAATACAAAAACGCCTTAAAGAATTTAATCTAATTTTAGAAGTAAGTGATGATGCTCTAAACTTCATTGCTAATGATGGTTTTGATAGTAATTTTGGTGCAAGACCTTTAAAGCGTAGCATTCAACAATTAATTGAAAATCCTTTATCACAAATGATATTAGCAGGAAACTTTAGTGAGAATCAAATAATTAAAGTTGATGTTAAAGATAATGAATTAGTTTTTAAATAAAAGACTTCTATAATCTATGAATGTCTTTTACTTATAACGAATTAATTTTAATCTCTCTAATCTTTGTTTGGACTGGGTTTGTGCGAACAGGATTAGGTTTTGGTGGTGCTGCATTGGGTTTGCCCCTACTTTTATTATTAGGTGGCACGCCCATTTATTGGTTACCAATTATTGGCATTCATCTTTTATTTTTTACTTCTCTTTCTCTAAAAAAATCACTTAAACAAGTAGATTGGCATTATCTAAAAAATGCTTTATTATGGATATTACCCCCAACTATTATTGGTGTTTTTGGCTTAATAAATCTACCTGATAGAAGTATTATTATTTTTATTTATAGTATTACTTTATTTTATGCAATTACTTGGGTTTTCAACCAAACAATTCATAGTAATAAAGCTTGGGTTGATAAATTATTATTAGTTTTAGGTGGTTATATCGCAGGAACTTCTCTTACTGGTGCACCTTTGATAGTTGCTGTTTTTATGCGTCATATCAATAAAGAAAAATTAAGAAATACTTTGTTTGTTTTATGGTTTATTCTGGTTGGTATTAAAATGACTACTTTTGTTATTTTGCAAGTTAATATAGATTGGTTATTCTCTCTTAGTTTAATACCCATAGCAACAATTGGGCATATTATTGGTTTAAAACTACATAATAAAATTATCAAAAATGATATGCTGTTTAAAAAATGGGTAGGTGGTGTTTTAAGCGTGATTAGTATCTTAGGTCTAATTAAAATAATATAAAATTACCCCTCTTAAATCTTTTAATAAAAGTGTTATGAAAACCAGTAATTTTTTAATCTCAACTCAAAAAGAAATTCCTAATGATGCACAAATCATTTCCCATAAATTAATGATTCGTGCAGGATTGATTAGTAAATTAGCATCAGGTTTATATACTTGGTTGCCTTTAGGTTTGAAAATTCTCAAAAAAATTGAAGATATTGTGCGTGATGAAATGAATAAATCAGGTGCTTTAGAAATCTTAATGCCAATGGTGCAACCTGCTGAATTATGGCAACAATCAAAAAGATGGGATAAATACGGTTTAGAATTATTAAGATTAAAAGACAGACATGATAGAGAATTTTGCTTGGGTCCAACACATGAAGAAATTATTACAAATCTTGCTTCACAATATATTAAAAGCTATAAACAACTACCACTTAATCTTTATCAAATTCAAACAAAATTTCGTGATGAAATTCGCCCACGATTTGGGGTAATGCGTGCTAGAGAGTTTTTAATGAAAGACGCTTATTCATTTCATATAAATGAAAAATCTTTAGATGAAACCTATCAAATTATGTTTCAAACTTACTGTAATATTTTTGACAAAATTGGTTTGGATTATCGCCCTGTTATGGCTGACTCTGGTGCAATTGGTGGTAATAGCTCACATGAATTTCATGTCTTGGCTGATAGTGGCGAAGACGCAATTGCCTTTAGTGATAGTGATAAAAGTGATTATGCTGCAAACATAGAACAAGCAAGTATTAAATTAAAAAATGAACCTAAAGAAGCACAAGAAGAATTAAAAATTATTGATACTCCTAATATTAAAACTATTGAAGAGATTAGTAATTTTTTACAAATTAAAACAAAAAAAATCATTAAAACCATTATTGTTGAAGGTGAAAATTCATTAGTCGCAATTGCACTTCGTGGCGATAGAGAATTAAATGAAATTAAAGCAGAAAAACACGCTTTAATAAAAAGTCCTCTAACTTTTGCAACTGATGAAAAAATCAAAAAAATACTAGATTGTGAGGTTGGTTCATTAGGTGTTGTTGATTTAAAAATACCATTAATTGTTGATTATTCTGCTTACGAAAGTAATGATTTTGTTTGTGGTGCTAATCAAACTGATAAACATTTAACTGGTGTAAATTGGCATAGAGATGTTAAAAATTTTGAAACAATGGATTGTAGAAATATCGTAAAAGGTGATAGTAGCCCTGATGGTAAGGGAAAAATTATTATTAAACGAGGGATTGAAGTTGGACATATTTTCAAACTAGGTAATCAGTATGCTGACACATTAGGAGCAAATGTTATTGATGAATCAGGTAAGGCAAAAACTTTAGAAATGGGTTGTTATGGAATTGGAGTTTCAAGAGTTTTAGCAGCTACAATTGAGCAAAATTATGATGATAATGGCATTATCTTCCCTGAGAGCATTGCCCCTTTTCAGGTGATTATCGTGCCAATAAATTATCATAAATCTACGAGAGTAAAACAATTAAGTGATGACTTATATAAAAATCTAACAGCCACTGGCTGTGATGTTTTGCTGGATGATAGAAAAGAACGCCCAGGGATTATGTTTAAAGATTCTGAATTAATCGGTATTCCTCATCGTTTAGTTTTGAGTGATACTCATGCTGATAATGGTACTGTTGAATATAAAGCAAGAAATTCTGATGAAAAATTAGAAATCGCTTATGATGAAGTGATTGATTTTATTCAATCTAAATAACATCTATTGTTATTCCAGTCGTTTCTCTTTGTTATTCCGACCGAAGAGACTTGTCTCGAAGTGGAGGAATCTTATAAACATAAAGAGATACCTCGGCTACCCCATTCGACTACGCTCATGGCAATGTTTGGAATGACAACTTT
>FPHJ01000030.1_pt1 | contig 23309 bp, 24 predicted proteins | sample 1057411 | NCBI WGS metagenome assembly FPHJ01 (sample SAMEA4473313, study PRJEB15554) | hydrothermal vent metagenome | biome: marine basaltic hydrothermal vent biome; feature: marine hydrothermal vent; material: water | place: Pacific Ocean | collected 2011-06-14/2011-07-23 | depth 1199 m
TAATCATAAATAATCTCTAACCATAAACAAAGCAGCGATACTTCTAGCTTCTGATAAATCATTATCTTGGATTAACTCATTAAGTTGAGAGAGTTTTTTTTCTACTACCACCAAAGGTTCTGGTTCATCACCTTTTGTGATTTTTGGATATAAATCTTGGGCTAGAATAATATGTGTATGGTTAGATTGATAACCAGGTGCTAAAGTCATCTCCTTTAAATAAGTGAGTTTTTTAGCGCTAAACCCAACTTCTTCAGATAATTCTCTATTTGCTGCTTCTAATGGCGTTTCGCCCTTATCTATTTTTCCTTTTGGTAGTCCTAATTCATATTTATTCGTCCCTCCAGAATATTCATAAATCATTAAAACAGTATCATTATCTAACATAGGAATCACTAAAACAGCACCAGAACTAGATCCTTTCAAGCGCTCATAATCTCTTTTTTCACCATTTGAGAACTGTAATTTTAATTTTTCAATATGAAAGTGTTTTGTTCTTGATAAAGTTTCAACATCTAGGATAATTGGTTTTTTAAACATTTTTTTTATTATGACTATTCAACAATTTATTGAACTGTTTATTATGCCACCTGGTTTGATAATCCTAATATTATTTTTTGCTTTTATCTATCGCAAACAATTCATTTCAAAATTTCTAGTATTAACAGCACTAGCTACTTTATATGGATTATCTACTTCATTTATTGCTGAGAAATTAACTAATCAAGTAGATACTTACCCTATTTTAAATATTGAACAGGCTAAATTAGCACAAGTCATTGTTGTGCTTACTGCAGGAAGTAGATATGCACCAGAATTTAAAGCTTTTGTTTCTGGTAAAAATGGTTTAGTCAGAGCAAGATATGCTGCATTATTACATAATCTCACAAAATTACCTTTATTAGTCACAGGTGGTAATGCAAATAAGAAATTAAACAAACCTAGTGAAGCAAAAACCTTAGAAGTATCTTTATATAATCTAGGAGTTAAAACAAAATTTTTAGAAGAGAATAGTAAAAATACTTTTGAAAGTGCTTCAAATACTTTTGCAATTTTAAAAGAAAATAATATTAACAAAATTATTTTAGTGACTAATGCTTCACATATGAAAAGAAGTGTTAAAGAGTTTGAAAGATATGGTTTAGAGGTCTTAGCTGCACCAACATTAAAACCTATATTTAAAAAAGATTGGACTAAATTTATGCCATATTCAAAATATCTAAGTAAAAGTAAAGTAGCTTTGCACGAGATTATTGGTCAATATTGGTATCAAATCAAACATAAATTCCAATGAACTATGATGTAATCGTTATTGGTGGTGGTCATGCTGGGGTTGAAGCATCTCTAGCGAGTAGTAGAATGGGGGCAAAAACACTACTCATTACTCATAATATTGATACATTAGGGCAAATGAGTTGTAATCCTGCTATTGGTGGCATTGGTAAAGGGCACCTAGTCAAAGAAATTGATGCAATGGGTGGGATTATGGCATATGCTGCTGATGTTGCTGGTATTCATTTTAGAACACTAAATAGTAGCAAAGGAGCCGCTGTACAAGCAACTAGAGCTCAATGCGATAGAACTATTTATAAAAACTTTATTAAAAAAACCATAGAAAATCAAAAAAACCTTAATTTGTTTCAACAGTCTGTTGATGATCTAATTATTGAAAATGAACAAATAAAAGGGGTTATCACCCAGATGGGTTTATCTTTTATGGCAAATCAAGTTATTCTCACTTCAGGGACATTTCTAGGTGGAATTATTCATATTGGTAATAAAAACTTTCAAGGAGGTCGTGCTGGAGATATGCCTGCCAATGCACTTGCTAAAAAACTTAAAAACTATGGACTAATAACAGGGCGATTAAAAACAGGAACACCTCCACGATTAGATGGAAAAACAATTGATTTTTCTATCTTAGAAAAACAAACAGGTGATAGTCCAAGACCTGTATTTTCTTATATGAACACCCAAGATATTCATCCTAAACAAGTCAATTGTTATATTACCCATACTAACACCAACACTCATAAAATTATTAAAAATAACTTTAATTTATCTCCTGTAAAAACTGGTGTAGTCACCTCAAAATCACCAAGATACTGCCCTTCAATTGAAGATAAAGTTGATAGATTTAGCGAAAAAGAATCACATCAAATTTTTGTTGAACCTGAGGGTTTAAACACCAATGAAATATATCCTAACGGCATTGCGACCAGTATGCCTTTTGAAGTGCAATACCAATTAATTAGATCTATTAAAGGGTTTGAAAACGCTAAAATAACACGCCCTGGTTATGTGATTGAGTATGATTATTTTAACCCTAATGGTTTAAACCCTACGCTAGAAACAAAGAACATTAAAGGTTTATTTTTTGCAGGTCAGATAAATGGAACAACAGGTTATGAAGAAGCAGCTTCACAAGGTTTATTAGCTGGTATTAATGCATCATTACAAGTATTTAAAAAAGACCCTTGGTATCCAAAAAGAAATGAGGCTTATATTGGTGTAATGATAGATGATTTAATTACTAAAGGCACAGATGAGCCTTATAGAATGTTTACTTCAAGAGCTGAATACCGTTTATTATTGCGTGAGAATAATGCTGATGAACGCTTAACACCAATTGCTTATAAACTAGGTTTAATTGATGAAAATAGATGGCAAGTATTTAATCAAAAATATAACCATGTTGAAACTGAAATCAAACGCTTACAAAATACTTGGTGCCAGAAAAATGATAAAAATGCTGAAAAATTATTAGATACAAAATTAACACATGAATATAACTTGGCAGAAATTTTAAAACGCCCTCATATTACTTATCAATCTTTGCAAAATATCCCTCAAGCACTCCCTTTGGCTGATGATATTATCGCAAATGTTGTTGAAACAAAAATAAAATATGAGGGTTATATCAAAAGACAATCTGATGAAATTGCCAAACAACAAGCAAATGAAAATACTATTATTCCAAAAGATATTAATTATAAAAGTATTAAAGCACTATCAACTGAAGTAATCCAAAAATTTGAGACAATTCGCCCCACAACTATTGGTCAGGCTTCAAGGATTGCTGGTATTACTCCAGCAGCTATTTCTATTTTATTAGTTGCTATAAAAAAATAATTTTGATAAATTAAATTAACTAAAATGATTCCAACTTTATTAAATTATTAAATACATGAAAAAAATATTTACCATAATTAGTCTTTCTTTTTTTGTAAGTTCTTTTACTTGGTTTTGGGAGTCCGAACCAAAACTTTATACCAATATAAATAATACAGAACTACAACAATTATTAAAAAAAGGTGTTCCTTTAATTGACATTCGCCTACCAGAAGAATGGCGACAAACAGGAGTTATAAAAGGCTCTACAAAAATGACTTTATTTGGTAGAAATGGCAGAATGGTTCAAAGTTTCTTACCTAGATTTACAAAATTAGATAAAAACAAACCAGTTATTTTAATTTGTAAAACTGGTAGTAGAAGTAAAGTCGCCAGTAAATTTTTAGCAGAAAAACTAGGCTATAAAAAAATTTATAATGTTAAAAATGGTATTTTCGGTTGGTTAAAAGATAAACTACCTGTCGTTAGATGAATAGTTTTGAGGCAAAACAAAAACTTATTGATGGCAATCAAAGATTTATCAACAATCAATCTCTTAAAGCTATTTTCTCGCCCAAGCAAGACAATATTAAACCCCAAAAACCTTTTGCTATTGTTTTAGGTTGTTCTGATTCTAGAGTTCCAATTGAAACAATTTTTGATCAAAGTTTTGGTGATTTATTTATTATTCGTATTGCAGGAAATATCGTCGCACCATCACAAATTGGTAGTATTGAATTTGCTGTGAGTTTATATCAAACACCTATAGTTGTTGTATTAGGACATACTCATTGTGGTGCAGTTTCTGAAGCACTTAATTCTTATAAAAATAATACTGCTCTTTCTAAAGGGTTAAATTCTATTACAAATCGTATTAAACCAGTAATAAAACCCTTATTTAATAAAACGAAAAACGAAGGTGACTTAATATGTGAAATTGCTAATGCAAATATTAAACAATCTGTTGAACAACTATGTAATTCTTCTGCTATTTTGCAAGATAATATTAAAAAAGGACAATTAGAAATTGTTGGTGCAAAATACTTTTTAGATAATGGTGTTGTTGAATTTTTTAATTAGTATTAAATCACACTCTCTTTTTCAAAAGTATTGCATTTGTAATAACAACTAATGAACTAATTGGCATTAAAACTGCTGCAATTAATGGTGTGACAAAACCCATCATTGCTAATGGCACGGTTATTATATTATAAAAAACTGAGAAAATAATATTCTGATAGATTGTTTTATTAGTATTTTTTGCAAGATACACCAAAGACAATAGTGGGGCTAATTTATCAGATAATAAAATTACATCTGCATATTGATGTGCTACACCTGAATCAACTACAATACCAATATCAGCCTGAGCAATTGCTGGAGAATCATTAAACCCATCGCCCACCATAATAACAGGATTACTTTTTTGTAATTTTTTAATTACTTTAAGCTTATCATTTGGCAAACAATTAGCAATAATCTTAATATTTTTAATTTCTTTTAATACATTTTTTGTTGTTATTAAATTATCACCAGTTAAAACAATAACTTTATTATTTAATTCTTGTAATTTTTTAATTGTTTTTATTGCATCACTTTTTAACTCATCTTCAAGCACAATCGCACCTATTAGATTATCATTCTGAAAACAACCAATCACAGTTTTACCCTGAGATTGCGCAAGAGAAATTTCATCATTTTGATGATTTTCTAATTGTCCCACACGATATAAAATACCATCAATCTCAGCTTGAATACCAACACCTGTTATTGTTTTAAAATTCATAACTTTTTGCAAAGCAACTGATTTTTTTTGTGCATACTTAACAATTGATTTAGCAATTTTATGCTCTGATAGATTTTCCAAAGAAGCAACAATTTTTAAAACTTTTTCTGGATTATCACTAAGTATTTTTTCAACTTTCATCACACCTGTTGTTAATGTGCCTGTTTTATCAAAAACAAATGTTTTTATTTGGTGAGTTATTTCTAAAGCAAGATTATTTTTTATTAACAAGTTTTGTTTATTTGCTAGTGAGTTTGCAATTGCCATACTCACAGGTGTAGCCAAACCAAGCGCACACGGACAAGTAATAATTAATACAGAAACAGCACCTAATAACGCGATTTCAAATCCTGTATTTAACCAAAATAAAAAAGTAATTAAAGATAATAATAAGGTTGTGATGACAAAATAAGGAATAAACTTTTCAATTGTGCATTGTAAATCTGAGTTTTTTGATTGTGTTTGCTCTACTAAATCAATAATATGTTTTAATTGTGTTTGTTGTGGGGTTTTTGTCACAGATATATTAATAGTCCCTTCACCATTATTTGTTCCACAAAGTACAGTATCGCCAGTTTTCTTATAAATTGATTTTGATTCACCTGTTAGAATAGACTCATCAACCATAGAACTACCTTCAACCACTATCCCATCAATACCAATTCTCTCACCTGATTTCACACGAACAACATCACCAATTTTTATCATTGCAATATTAATAATTTTTTCTACTTCCTCAACTAACAAACGAACAACTTTAGGTTGGAGTTGTTGTAGGGTTTGGCTTTGAGATAATGCAACTTGTTTGGCTTTAGACTCTAAAAAACGCCCTACTAATAATACAAAAATAAAATTAACAACTGTATCAAAATAAACATCATTACTTGAATTTACAAATAAAGCCCAGCAAGAATAAATATAAGTGCTTAACGCCCCAATGCTAATTGGTAAATCCATATTAATATTTCTTACTTTTAAACCTAAAAAAGCACTCTTCAAAAAAGGAAACCCTGAGTAAAACAATGTTGGTGTTGCTAATACAAAACTCAACCAGATAAAAAAATCTTGATATTTTCCTTCAGCTGCCCCTGTATAAAGTGAGATTGAAATCCACAATAAATTCATCATTGTAAAAGCAGCAAAAACAATTCTAAATAACAAATCACGATGATGTTTTTTAACTTTTTCTTCGTTAAGATTTTCTTCATATGGTTGTGGTGCATAACCTAAACCAGCCAATTTATGCATAATTTGCGCTAGTGATATTGTGCTATCATCCCAATTTATTTGGATTTTTTTATTGAGTAAATTAACTCGCACCCAGAATATTCCTTTTGTTTGTGATAATGTTTTTTCAATCAACCAAACGCAAGCTGCACAATGAATAACATCACTTATCAAACTGATTTGTTTAGTATTTTTCCCTTGTGTGTTTTCCAAAAAACTTTGTTGAAATTCTGCTGAGTTATAAATCGCATCTTCATATTCTAGTTTTGTTTTTGGTAAGATATTATTTTGTTGACGCTGATAAAAAGCATCTAAACCAGAATTATAAATTATTTGAGCAACACTACTACACCCAACACAACAAAAATTTTCATCTTTATTATTAATTTTTTCAACAATACGATTATTATCATTAACTTCTTGCTGACAGTGGAAACAAGTTTCTTTCATTAGAATAATTATATACTTTAGTATTTATATAAAAGTAAACTTATACTAGAGTTATTTTTAACAAAAAATAATAAATTTTACCATCTAAATTGCTTCTTATTGCTTACACAAAACATTAGTATAAACACTAGCTATAATACTTGAATAGCATAAATATCTATACCTGTTTGTAATAACAGCAAAACATACTCATTTTATGAGTGATAAAATTATCCTTATGTTTAATATATTAAAATACACTTTTTTTGGATACATTGGTTTTTTTATTGCTATAGTATTTTTAGTTCTATTTATTAACTGATTTAAATCTTTGTTTCGCTATAGAATGAAAATGTAATAACCTACCTACATTCATTTAAGTCTCTAAATTTTAAAAGTATAATGCAATGCCATATTTTAAAAATCGCTTTTATATCCAATGTTTAAAACCCACAAAAATGAAACACATAGTAAATCCATATTTAAATTTTTAGCACTAATATCAATTGTAATAGCTTATTTTTTATATATAAGTTGGAAATATGATGCTTCAACTGGTTTTGGGATTTCCATATTAACTTGGAGTTTTTTTGTGTTATGCACTCCTATAGCTGATGGTGGGTTTATTATTGCTTTTCCTATTAGATTGCTATTTAAAATTAAAATGTCAATTACTCAAATTGTAGTATGGTTTGTTGCTATTGGGATTAATGTTTTTTATATGATAACAAGTCCTAATAGTTATGATTTAACATTCCTTACTAAACTATTAAAACATATTCTATCTGAACCATACCCTTATTGGAGTATCTTGATAATTAGCGCTTTGGGAACATTCTTATCAATATTCTTTGGTGATGAAATGATGGATATTGCCTCGCATAAAGAAAGAAAAATTAATCATCATGGAGCAACATATCGTTATCTTATTGTCCTTGTATTGGGTATTCTTACTGTAATTGCTTATTACTATTTATTAAACAGTTTAAATATAGAACTACCTGTATAAAGTAAAAAATTGAAAAAAACTTATAGTTTAAAAATATTGGAATAACTAAAAAGGATAACATTCAATTTTGAATATACTAAAAATTAAAGTAGTGCCTAACGCCTCTAAATCAGAAATTTCTGGATGGCTTGATGATAGGCTAAAAATAAGAATTGCTGTTGCTCCTGAGAGTGGTAAGGCAAATCGCGCCGTTCAAGATTTATTAGCAAAAACTCTTGGTATTTCTAAACACCAAATTAAAATAACAGCAGGTCTTCAATCTCCTAGAAAAACAGTTGAAATTGAAGGTTTGGAATTAGCTGAAATTAAAAAACTACTTGGTTGATTGGGTTTTAATATTAGTTATTCATCTAATGCTTCTATCTCTAAAAACATTTTATTAATTTGTGGTCCTAAATTTGTATTAAACAAATGCCAATTTTTATAATCTTTTAGTGCTTTGACAACCTCTGGGCGAATTTCATAATCTTGTAAATCATCGTTATAACCTTTTTGCACGACTTTTTTCATAATCAATAAATAGTTCAAAAATGGTTCTAATGCCTGTTGTTGATTACCTGTTTTTCCATGTCCTGGGATGAAATTTTTAATATCTAATGTTTGAGCATACTTAAGTGTTTTAATATTACCAAGCATACTAGAACTTTCATCAAAACGACCCATACGATTAACAAAATCATTATCACCCAAAAATAAAGATTTGCTGTTAATATGCTCAATCATTATGTCAGTATTCGTATGTGCTTTAACCGTTGGATGATGAATTTTAAATTCTTCAGAATCAATTATGATATTTTGTTGATGTTTTAATGGGAATGTTGGTGCAACAATTTTTGTACCTTTACTAAGCCCTTCAGTCATTCGCTCCATTGATTCTACCCAACTAGCACCTTCTTCTGAGTTTGCCTGTTTAATCATTTCTGGATGGGCATATATTTTAGCATTTGGATATTTTTCTATAATCGCTTGATTACCTAACCAATGATCACCATGAATATGTGTATTAAAAACAGCAATAATTGGTTTAGTGCTAATTTTCTCTATTTCTTTAATAACATTCCTTCCAACATTTAAAGCACTACCAGGGTCAATAACAATTAAACCTTTATTAGCAATAATCAAAGCTGGATTATTCATAAACCCTTCATTGATTTTATTAGGTTCTTCTAAAGGTCCATGCATAACAAAAACATTTTTAGTTATTTTTTCAAAATGATAGCTTTTTCCAGAAAGTTCCCAAGCAAATAAAGACAAACTTTGTATTAAGATGATAATTGATATTATTTTTTTAATTGCCATTCTCCTTTAATTAATTCTTGTGCGACTAGACGAGTTTTATCACTAATATTAACTCCACCTACTAACCGCGATATTTCTTCAATTCGCTCATTGTAATTAAGATTAATAACTTGTGTTCTTGTATTGTCTTGTGTTGTTGATTTCACAACTTTTAAATGCTGATTAGCAAAACCTGCTACTTGTGGCAGATGAGTAATACAAATCACTTGGGTATTTTTTGCTAATTGCTGAAGTTTTTGTCCTACAATTTCAGCCGTTGCTCCACTTATGCCCACATCAACTTCATCAAAAATAACTGTTGGTAAGGAATAAAATTGTGCTGAAATAACAGCAATTGCTAAACTAATTCTTGATAACTCTCCCCCTGATGCAATTTTATTTAAAGCTTGCATTTTCGAACCTGCATTTGTTTGAATATCAAATGATATTTTTTCATTACCATTCAAATGAATTCCTAATTCTTTTTTTATTAAGTTGATTTTAAAAACACTACCTGCCATACCTAATGTTTGCATTAGTTCTGTCACTTCTAATGAAAAATCAATTGCTGATTTTTTTCTAATCTCACTTAATTCATTTGCTTTTGTTTGATACTCTAATATCAGTTTATCCAATTTATTATTAAGAATTTTTACTTGCTCATCACTATTTTCTAATAAGTTTAATTGTTGTTCTAACTCGTATTTTTTATCTAAAAGCTTGGGAATACTCGTTTGATGTTTGTTTGAAAGGTTGTGTAATTCATTTAATCGTTGCTCAATATTTTCATTATCTGTTTCATTTTCTAATGAAGAAAGATATTGACTTAAACTATAAGAAGCTTCTTGTGCTTGGAGTTGGGCATCGTTGATTAATTTTTGTGCTTCTGATAATTTATCATCTAGTATTTGTGCTTGTGTTATCTCACTAACTAAATGGTTTAATTTATCATTAATACCCTCATCACCATCTAATTGTGATGATATTTTGGAAATAGATTCTATTAAAGTTTGATAGTTTTTTATAGATTTATAACGCACTTCAATCTCGTTTAATTCTTCACTTTCTAATTTTGCCTCTTCTAACTCTTGTAAATAATAAGTGAGTAATTTCTTTTGTTCATTTTGTTGTTGATTATTATTTTCAATTTCTGAAATTTGTTGTGTTAATTCAGTATATTGTTGTTTTATTGTGTTTATTTGTGATACTAAATTAGTCGTTTTCGCATATTCATCTAATAATGCCATTTGAGTGCTATTTTTCAACAATGAATAATGCTCATTTTGATTATGAATATCAATCAATAACTCACCTAAACTCTTAAGTTGATTAAGATTAACAGGGATTGAGTTAATAAAAGCTTTTGATTTGCCATCATTAGTAAAAGTTCGTCGTAATAAACAATCTGTTTGATTATCTAGTTCTTGTTCTTTCAACCAATTTAATATTTTTTTATGTTGGTTAATTTCAAACTCAGCAATAACACTACCACGAGTTTCATTATGTTTAATAAGATTACTATTAGCTCTCTCTCCTAAAACAAGATTGAGTGCATTTAATAAAATAGACTTTCCTGCGCCAGTTTCCCCAGTTATAACACTTAATCCTTGATTAAACTCAATACTTTGTTCTTCAACAATGGCTAAGTTTTGAATATGTAAAGAAGAAAGCATTTATAATTTTTCACCCCATTTAAGTTTGCTACGAACAACTTCAAAATAATTATAAGATTTTGGATGAACTAAGCGCATAAAATTATCATTTTTAGAAATTTTTATTTTCGTATTTATTTCAATTTCAATATTTATTTGCCCATCAATAATTACTTGTGCATTATTATCAGGAGAGTTAATCATTTTAATTTCAATATTTGCACTAGAAGGTAAAACAATCGGTCTATGACTCAATGTATGTGGACAAATTGAAACCAAAGAAATAGCTTCAATATCAGGATGCATAATTGGTCCTCCACTAGAAAGTGAATAAGCAGTTGAACCAGTAGGGCTAGCAATAATTAAACCATCTGCTCGTTGTTTGCTAACAAAACAACCATCAACATACACTTCAAACTCAATCATTCGCATACTATTATGTTTATGGATAACAATATCATTAATTGCAATATATTTTTGTCCTCCAATATTTGTTTTTAAGATTGTTCTTTTCTCTTCAGTAAAAACACCTCGTAAGACCTCTTCTAAAACTTCAAACATATTTTCAATAGAAACATCAATTAAAAATCCTAGATGTCCTAAATTAATTCCTAAAATTGGGGTGTTCTCATTAATCTCTAATCTAGCTGTATTTAATAAAGTCCCATCACCTGCAATAACAACAATTAAATCACTTTTTTCATCAGTCCCAACAATGGTTTTTCCTTTTGAAATAAAAAAATCAGCAACTTTTTTTATTGTTTTTTCACTGGTAAAATCATTGGGTTTTTCGATTAACTTAATAGATTGAAACATTGTAGTTAAATTAAAAATAAATCTGATAACTATACCAAATACAGGAGAGAAAATGGCAAAAGATAAAACTAAAAAAGTTACTAAGAAAAAAAATGATACCGTTGATAAGAAAAAATTAGATGATTGTCAGAAACAACTTGAAGAGGCACAGCAATCAACTAAAGATAATTGGGACAAGGTTTTACGCACACAAGCCGAAATTGAAAACCTTAAACGCCGACAAACAATTGAACTAGAAAAAGCCCATAAATATGCTCTAGATAAATTTGTAAAAGAATTATTAAGTGTTTCTGATAGTATGAAAATTGGTTTAAAAACAGCAAATGAAACAGATGTCGAAATAAAAACAATTATTGAAGGGGTTGTAATGACTGATAAATTATTATCTGATATCTTTAAAAAGTTTGGTATTGCTGAAATTAATCCAGTTAATGAAGTATTTAATCCTGAGATGCATGAAGCAGTGACAATAATTCCAATACCTGATAAAAAATCAAATGATATCGTTGAAGTAGTGCAAATAGGCTATACTTTAAACGATAGACTTGTTCGCCCTGCAATGGTGGTAGTAGCACAATAATTGAAAAATATACAATTAGACAAATTTAGGGTAAAAATTCAAAAATATTTGTAAGAGATTCAGCTAACAAACAAATTTTATAAATTATTCATAGAATAACTGTTTGTTTAGGAGAGAAATTATGAAAAAGATTATTTTTTTAATATTTTTATATTCACAAACATTATTAGCAAATATTGATTTATTGCCTGTTGATAAAGCTTTTCAATTAAAAACCTCTATTATTAATAATACTATTCAATTAAATTGGACTATTCCTAAAGGGTATTACCTTTATAAAGATAAAATCAAAATTACAACAGACTATGCAACAACTTTAGATAAAGCAATATTTTCAAAAGCAAAAATTAAAAATGATGATTTATTTGGTGAAGTCGCTGTTTTTTATAAAAATGCATCTATTAAAGTCCCTGTTTTAAATTCTAAAACTAAAGAATTTAAATTACAAGTTAGTTATCAAGGTTGTGCAGATATTGGTATTTGTTATCCACCTGTAAAAAAAGTATTTAATCTAACGCTTGATAATTGGGTTCCTCCTAAAACAGCAATAGATAATGCATTTAATCTATTTAAAAAAATAGGCAATCAGGCATCAAATAGCGCAACAAATTTTAAAGATGCTTTATTTAACCAATCAGCAGATGACTTATTATCAGCAAATGATGCATTTAAATTATCTGTTAAAAAAATATCTGATAATAAACTTCTAGCAACTTGGGACATCCAATCTGGTTATTATTTATATAACAATAAATTCTTTTTTGATATTAAAGGTGCTGACTTTAAAAAAATAAACTTCCCAAAAGGAAAAATTAAAGATGATGCTTATTTTGGTAAAGTTGAAATACATAGAGATTTATTAGAAGTTGAAATACCTTTAAAAAATATTACTAAAAATGTTGTCTTTATTGCAAAATTTCAAGGTTGTGCTGATGTTGGTGTTTGTTATCCACCACAACAACAAAGTTTTGAATTTAATTTTGAAAAAAACTCATCAAAAAATACACTTATTACTAAACAAACAAGTATTACACCACCACAAAATACTTTAAATCAGAATATGGAATTATCTGAACAAGACACAATTGCAAACTTATTAAAACAAAATAATCTTTGGTTAGTATTATTAAGTTTTTTTGGTTTTGGCTTATTATTAAGTTTTACACCTTGTGTATTTCCAATGATTCCAATTCTATCAAGTATTATTATTGGTCAAGGCGATAGAATTACAACTTCTAGAGCATTTCTTATGTCATTAACTTTTGTATTAGCAATGGCAATTACTTATGCTTCTGTTGGTGTTCTTGCTGGATATTTAGGTGCAAACTTACAAATTATATTTCAGAATAAATGGGTCTTAATTGGTTTTAGCACTGTGTTTGTTATATTAGCCTTATCTATGTTTGGGCTTTTTGAAATTCAATTACCAAAAAGTTTACAAACAAAAGTAACTGAAGTTAGTGGTAAACAAGAAGGAGGAAGTTTGTGGGGGGTATTAATAATGGGATTTTTATCAGCGCTTATTGTTGGACCTTGTGTTGCTCCACCACTAGCTGGGGCATTAATTTATATCGGACAAACTGGTGATGCTGTTTTAGGTGGATTATCATTATTCGTAATGAGTTTAGGAATGGGCGCTCCATTAATCTTAATTGGCACTAGTGCTGGAAAATTATTACCTAAAGCAGGATCTTGGATGGATTCTGTTAAAGCATTCTTTGGCATTATGATGTTAGCTGTGGCAATATATTTATTAGAAAGAATTGTTGGTGAATTTGTTTCTTTAATTTTATGGGCAACTTTAGCGACAACATCTGCTGTTTCTATAGGTGCATTAGATTCTTTAACTCAAGGTGTTAGCCCATGGCGTCGTTTGTTCAAAGCACTAGGTCTGATTTTATTAGGTTATTCTTTATTATTATGGTTATTGGTTGCTAGAGGTGGTGGTGATATGTTTAAACCATTATCAGGTTGGTCATTTCAAGGGCAAACAAGTTCTAATATAGCTAAAGTCAAATGGATTAAAGTAAAAACTAATACTGAATTAAATAACTTAATATCTAATAATAAAAATAAATTAGTAGTAGTAGATTTTTATGCTGATTGGTGTATTTATTGTAAAACAATAGACAAAGAAGTTTTCTCACAATCAGATGTATTAAGTGCTTTAGGTAATGCTGTAATGGTCAAAATTGATATTACAGAAAATACTAATGATGACAAACAATTACTGCAAAGATTTTCTATATTCGCTCCACCTGCATTTATATTTTTCAAAAATGGTCAAGAAGTTAAAAATGCACGCTTGGTCGGTGAATTTGATAAGAATTATTTTTTAACACATCTTAATAAATTACATTAAATGTTAAAAATTGCAATTAGTGCTGCTGAGCATTCAGGGGATTTACTAGCAAGTTCTTTAATTAAAGAACTAAAAACTCAACTCCCAGAATGTGAGATTTTTGGTCTAGCTGGTGATAAGATGATTAAAAATGGCTGTAAATCTTTATGGCATTTGGATAAAGTTTCTGTCATGGGTTTTAGTGCTGTTTTATTAAAATTACCAAGTTTGCTATTATTAAGAAAAGAAATAATAACAACAATTCAAAATCAAAAACCTAATGTTTTTATCGGTGTTGATGCTCCAGACTTTAATTTTAAAATTGAAAGAAAACTTAGGAATAAGGGTATTAAAACAGTGCATTTTGTCTCACCTTCTGTTTGGGCTTGGCGACAAAAACGCATTAAAAAAATTAAAAAATCAACCGATCTAGTTTTGTGTTTATTTCCTTTTGAAGTTTTATTTTATCAAAAACATAATATGCCTGCAGTTTTTGTTGGTCACCCACTTGCTGATATTCTTAAACCTAGAGAAACCTATCAAGAAAATGATAAATTATTGCTAATGCCAGGCTCTAGAAAAAGTGAAATAAAAGCACATCTTGAAATAATGTTAGAAAGTGCACAAGCTTTAAAAAAATATAATAACAACCTAGAGATTACTGTTGCTTTAGTTAATGATAAATATAACTTATTTGTTACACAAGTGATTAACAAATATCATGGTGTAAAAGTTGAATATGGCAACTCACATCAATTAATTAATGAAGCTGATTTAGTTATCGTTGCTTCAGGAACAGCTACACTAGAAGTAGCTCTAATAGCTACCCCTATGGTTGTTATTTACAAAATGTCTTGGTTAAGTTATCGTATTGCAAAAGCTTTGGTTAAAATTCCTTTTGTTTCCTTACCTAATATTATTTTAAATAAGAAAATTGTTCCTGAACTTATTCAAGAAGATGCAACTGTTAAAAATATTGTTGCAGAAAGTATAAAAGTTATTTCTTCTGACTATCAAAAATTAAAAGAAGAATTTATTAACATTCACAATCAATTAAAAAGAAATTCAACAAAAAAATCAGCGCAGGAAATATTATCAAGAATATAATTAAATCAGCACTTACAGAAGATATTCAAACAGGTGATGTTTCTACTGCATTATTCCTAGATAATAAAACCATTTCTGCATCTGTAATTTGTAGAGAAAAGTTTATTTTATTTGGCAAAGATTATTTCGTAGAAAGTTTTAGACAATTAGATAAATTGATTGAAATAGAATGGTTAGTCACTGAAGGTGATTGGATTGAAAAAAATACAACACTTTGTCATATAAAAGGAGATCAAAGAGCTATTTTAAGCGCTGAGAGAGTTGCTCTTAATTTCTTACAAACATTAAGTAGCACAGCAACAAAAACACGCCTATTAGTAGATAAAATATCACATACTCAATGTCAATTATTAGACACTAGAAAAACCATTCCAAATTTACGTCAAGCTCAAAAACAAGCTGTCATTATAGGTGGTGGTGTTAATCATAGATTTGGCTTATTTGATGCTATTATGATTAAGGAAAATCATATTGATATTTTAGGTAGTATCACAAATGCTGTGAAATTAGCAAAACAACAAAACCATAACTTACCTTTAATTGTTGAAGTAGAAAATCTCACACAATTAAAAGAAGCCTTATCTCTACCAATAGATAGAATTTTATGTGATAACTTTAGTATTGATTTACTCAAACAAGCTGTGGAATTATCCAAAGGGAAAATACCTTTAGAAGCATCAGGAAATATTGATGAGAATAACATAATTCAAATTGCAAAAACAGGTGTGAACTTTATATCAACTGGCTCTATTACTAAGAATATTCAAGCAATAGACCTGTCTTTAATTATTGAAAAATAAAATTAGTAATAAAACCAGCAAGCACTAGAGATAATATTGCTTTTTTATGCATATTTTTTGTATTTAGATGTTGCTTAGATTTACCACCAAAAATCATTGCTCTTACCAAATTATTACCTTTAAACCAATAAATAATTATTGCCATAATATGAATAAAAATAAACAATAAAATAATAATAAACACAGAACTATGTATCTCACTCATTAATGTTTGAATATTACTACTAACTAAATTATAAAAAGGTGCTTCAAATAAAACTTCATCTGTTTTAAATAAACCACTAATACTTTGTGCTAATAACAAAACCAACATTGCAACAACACTTAATGCCCCTAAAGGATTATGCCCAACATAACTTACTTTATTTTTTCGTATATATTGAATAATAGTTTTTGGAGATTTAATAAAATATTTAAATTGTGCTGTAGGATAACCAATAATCCCCCAAAAAAATCTAAATATCAACAAAAATAAAACTATTTTTACTGCAGGAATATGGACTTCTAAATTTTCTAAAACTCCAGATATAAGTGAGATACTTACTGAGACTACTAATAACCAATGAAATAATCTTAAATAAATATCCCAAATCATATATTGTTATTTTTTAGTTTTTTTGACGAAATTTCTTATGACAAGATTTACAAGCCTTTGCTGTTTGAATAAAAGCTTTTTTAACAGCTGGAATATCTGAATTTTTATTTTTCGCCAATTTATTTAATTTATTAACTGCTTTTTTAAATTGTTTGATATTTTTAATAAAATCTTTTTTATCTTTCCACCAAACCTCATCTTTAGCATGACTATTTTCATGCATATCACTACCTTCAATAAAAAAACGCCAAGGCATATCACTTAATTCTTTAAGTTGTTTAGCATTGTAATTAAACTCTTTTTCATTAAAACCAACCTTACCTGTGACCATTGCTCCCATTGGTGCGAAATGTGCTTGAAATAATTCAAACGCTGCTTGTCTATATTCAACAGCATCATCAATTTTATTTGCAAAAGCAATGTTAGTGAATATAAATGCTAATAAACCTATCAATATTTTTTTCATGCTATTCTCCTTGTTTCTTTAAAATGTAAAATTATACTCTATAGCCGTTATATGGATATAACTCTAAAATGATTATCTCAACTTTAAATAATAATTATTCAATTTAAAAAAATCATTTATAATTTATCACTGTTTTATTGTGTTATTTTGACTAACACCCCCGAGCTATAAATTTTAAACTTAGGGTTTTTGACTGATTACTACTGTGTATGCTCATCTTGAAATGAGAAACCTACGGTATGATTCTAATTCCCGCCTTGAACTACTATGTTCGAGGGATCGTCATATAACATAATAAAACACTTTATTTATGAAAGAATTAAGACAAAAAATTAGACAACAGCGTCAAAAAATCACTCGTTCAGAAAGGTTTATCGCTTCTAAAAAATTATCTAGTCAAATTTTAAAAAATTATTTATTTAAAACACCACAAAATATTGCTTTATATTTACCTTTTGACGGTGAAATTGAAACACAATATTTAATTACAACTTTAAAAAAATTTAACCATAAAATATTTATCCCTGTATTATTTAAAGAAAAGTTATTATTTAGTCGTCTAACTAATTCACTAATCAAAAATCGTTTCGGCATTAAAGAGCCTAAAATCAAGAACATTATTTTAAAATCAAAAATAAATACTGTCTTTATGCCTTTAGTTGCCTTTGATAAATCTGCTAATCGATTAGGTATGGGAGGTGGTTTTTATGATAAAACTTTTTCTAATAACAAACGCGTAAAATTATATGGTTTAGCTTTTGATTGCCAGTTTGTACAAACATTAAAAATAAATAACTGGGATGTGCAATTAAACGCAGTAATTACACCAACAAGGATAGTAAAATCATGAATATTATTGACTCACATTGTCATTTAGATAAAATTGATTTATCATACTTTGGTGGCAGTATGAAAAGTATGTTATCAATGGCTAATGAGTTAGGGGTTAGTCAATTTTTATGTGTTAATATTGATTTAAACAACTTTTCTAATGTTCTAAAACTAGCTGAAAATTATCAACAGATTTTTGCCTCTGTTGGTATTCATCCAACGCATTTAATGGACAAAGAACCAACAATTGATGAGTTAATCACACTCGCAGATCATAAAAAAATTATCGCTATTGGTGAAACAGGACTAGACTATTTTCATATAAAAAAAGAAGAAGCTAACTGGCAAAGAGAACGCTTTAGAACCCATATTGAAGTAGCCAAACAAACAAAAAAACCTTTAATTATTCATACTCGTGATGCCAAAAAAGACACAATGGATATTATCGAACAAGAAAAAGCAGAGCAAGGAATTATGCATTGTTTTGTTGAAGATTGGGCAACAGCAAAACGCGCACTAGATTGTGGTTTTTATATTTCTTTTTCTGGCATTCTTACTTTTAAAAATGCAATTGATATTCAAGAAGTCGCGAAAAAAATTCCTGCTGATAGATTATTAGTAGAAACTGACTCGCCTTATTTAACACCTATGCCATATCGTGGCAAGGAAAATATGCCTGGCTATACTAGGTATGTTGTAGAAAAATTAGCCCAATTACGCAATACTACCACTCAAGAAATGGCAAATATCTCAACACAAAATTTTAATCGTTTATTCTTTAATGCCTAAATTCCAAACAATTAGCGAAACAGCAGAATATCAAAGACTTGATAATTTTTTAATTAAAACTCTAAAAGGTGTGCCTAAAAGCCATATCCACCGTATCATCCGTAAAGGTGAAGTAAGGGTTAATAAAGGGCGTAAAAAATCTGATTATAAATTGCAAATTGGTGATATTGTTCGTATCCCACCTGTGCGTATTTCAGAAAAAATTGAACAAAAAGTATCTTCTAAATTAATTGGTATATTAGAAAATTCTTTATTATATGAAGATAAAGGATTAATGATTTTTAATAAACCCTCAGGTTTAGCTGTGCATGGTGGTAGTGGTATTAATTTAGGCTTAATTGAAACACTCAGACAAATTTATGGCAATCATTTAGAATTAGTTCATCGTTTAGATCGTGAGACCTCAGGTTGTATTCTAATTGCTAAAAAACGCTCAGTTTTAAAAAATATCCAACAACAATTATCTGAGAATAAACTAAAAAAAATCTATCTTGCTTTAGTGCAAAACTCATGGGCAAAAAAAACACATACAACTAACTTACCCTTATTAAAAAATACGATAAAATCAGGTGAGAGAATTGTTATTGTTGATAATAATGGTAAAGAAGCAATTAGTCATTTTCGTCCAATTGAAAATTTTACTAAAGCTAATTTTTCAGCAAGTTTGGTTGAAGTTAAGATTGATACAGGACGCACCCATCAAATTAGAGTTCATGCACAAGAAGTTGGACATCCCATAGCAAATGACACTAAATATGGTAATAAAACCTTTAACCAACAACTACAACGCTTGGGATTAAAACGCTTATTCTTACACGCCAAACAATTAGAATTTTTTAATCCAACTTTAGATAAAAAACAAAACATTCAAGCACCATTGCCAGTTGAATTAAAAAAAATATTAAGTTTACTAAAATAAACAAAACTATTATTTTGTTTAAACTTCTTAAAACTTGTAGGTAAAATCGTTGATTTTCGTTTTAAAAAAGTAATTGTATGGATATTCGTAAAGTAAAAAAACTCATTGAGTTATTAGAAACATCAGGTATGTCTGAAATTGAAATCAAAGAAGGTGAGGAGTCAGTTCGTATTTCAAAAGGAAATAATGTAGCAAATGTTGTTGCGCCTGCACCAATAAGCACTCCTATTACACAACCACAATCTACATCTGAACCTGTTGTAGAAACTAATAATACAGCAACTAACACTATTACTTCACCTATGGTTGGTACTTTTTATGCTGCATCTTCTCCAGATTCAAAACCTTTTGTTACAATTGGACAAAATATTAATAAAGGCGATATTATTTGTATTGTTGAAGCTATGAAAATTATGAATAAAATTGAAGCAGATAAATCAGGAAAAGTTGTTGAGATTTTAGTAAATGATGGTGAAGGTGTTGAATTTGGACAAAAATTAATGGTGCTTGAATGATAAAAAAAATACTTATTGCTAATCGTGGTGAAATTGCACTTAGAATTTTAAGAGCATGTAAAGAATTAAACATTCAAACGGTTGCAATTTATTCAACTGCTGATAGCGACTTAAAACATGTGCGTTTGGCTGATGAAGCAGTTTGTATTGGCCCTGCTTCTTCAACTGATAGTTATCTTAAAAAATCAGCAATTATTGCTGCTGCTGAAGTGACTCATGCTGATGCAATTCACCCTGGATATGGGTTTTTATCAGAAAATGCTGATTTTGCTGAGCAAGTAGAAAATAGTGGTTTTATTTTTATTGGTGCAAAGGCTGAAAATATTCGTCTTATGGGCGACAAAGTATCTGCAATTGAAGCAATGCAAAAATCAAATGTTCCTTGTGTTCCTGGTTCAGATGGTGGTTTAGGTACAGATGATAAAACAAATATTGCACTTGCAAATAAAATAGGTTTTCCAATTATTATTAAAGCATCTGGTGGTGGTGGTGGTCGTGGTATGCAAATAGTAAAAAAAGAAGCTGACTTACTTGCTGCAATTGAAATTGCTAAAACTGAAGGATTAAACTTTTTTGGTAATGCTGAAGTTTATATGGAAAAATTTCTAACAACACCTAGACATATTGAATTTCAAGTATTAGCTGACAAATATGGCAATGCAATTCATCTAGGTGAAAGAGATTGCTCAATGCAAAGAAGACATCAAAAAGTTGTTGAAGAGGCTCCTGCTTTTGGTATTAGTGAGGAAATGCGTCATAAAATGGGTAAGATTTGTGCCGATGCTTGTATTAAAATCGGTTATCGTGGTGCAGGAACTTTTGAGTTTTTATACGAAAATGGCGAATTTTATTTTATTGAAATGAATACTAGAGTTCAAGTAGAACACCCTGTGACAGAAATGATTACAGGTGTAGATATTGTCAAAGAACAAATTAAAATTGCAAGTGGTGAGAAATTAACCATAAAACAAGATGATATAAAAATAAAAGGTCATGCTATAGAGTGTCGTTTAAATGCTGAAGATCCCGATACTTTTATGCCATCTCCTGGAAAAATTACACAATACCATATGCCTGGTGGCTTAGGTGTTCGCGTTGATTCTCATATTTATAATGGTTATTCTGTTCCACCATATTATGACTCTATGATTGGTAAATTAATTACTTTTGCTGATAATAGACAAGAAGCAATTATTAAAATGAAGAACGCTTTAGATGAAGCAATGATTGGTGGGATTAAAACAAATATTCCATTACACCATAAAATTATGAATGATGAGGGTTTTAATTCTGGCGCACCAAATATTCATTATTTAGAAAAAATGTTAGATGATGAAAATTAAAGTCGGCATTGTTGGTGGTACAGGTTATACAGGTATTGAATTAATTCGTTTATTATTATGTCATCCTAATGCTGAAGTTGTAGCTGTTTCTTCTAGAAGTCTTAAGGGTCAAAAAATTAACTCTCTTTATCCAAATTTAGTTGGACAGACAGAATTAGAATTTTGTGATATTGATGATAAATCTTTGTTTGATTGTGATGTTATTTTTTTTGCAACACCTCATGGTGTGGCAATGGAACAAGTAGGTGCTTTTTTAGATAAAAATATTAAAATCATTGACTTAGGTGCTGATTTTAGAATCCAAGATACCAATATCTATTCACAATATTATGGCATTGAACACACAACTCCAGATATATTAAAAACAGCAGTATATGGTTTAAGTGAATTAAATCATAAGATAATTAAAGATGCTGATCTTCTTGCTAATCCTGGATGTTATCCAACTGCTGTGCAACTAGCATTAGCGCCTTTATTAAAAGAAAATCATATTAAAACAGATAATATTATTGCTGATTGTAAATCTGGAATTAGTGGAGCTGGTCGTAATACTAATATTAACTTACTATACACAGAAACTTCTGAATCATTTAAAGCTTATGCTGTGATTGGACATCGTCATTTGCCAGAAATAGAACAAGAGCTAACTAAAATTGCGAAAAAGGAAGTAAATATTACTTTTGTGCCTCATTTAGTCCCAATGACTCGTGGGATTCTAGCGACTATTTATGTAGATTTAATAACTGATATTGATGTGCAAAAATTATATGAAGATTTTTATAAAAATCACTTCTTCATTAATATTTTAAAACAAGGGACTTATCCTGAAACTCGTAGTGTTAAAGCCAGTAATTTTGTGCAACTATCCTTAGAAAAAACTAAAAATAAATTAGTTATAATTGCAAGTATTGATAATTTGGTAAAAGGTGCAAGTGGTCAAGCAATCCAAAATATGAATTTAATGTTTAATTTAGATGAAAAAACTGGTTTAACACAAGTAGCAACCATCCTTTAAGGGGGAATGTATGACATTAGAAACAGCAGATATAGAATTTACAGATGGTGCAGCAAAAAAAGTTGCTTCATTAATTGAAGAAGAAAAAAAACCTAATTTAAAATTACGAGTTTATATCACAGGTGGTGGTTGCTCTGGGTTTTCTTATGGTTTTTCTTTTGATGAAGAGATAAAAGAAGGTGATAGTTATGTTGAGAATCAAGGTGTTAAAATGGTGGTTGATCCAATGAGTTATCAATATTTAATAGGGGCAACTGTTGATTATTTAGAGGACTTACAAGGAGCTAGATTTATTATTAACAATCCTAATGCTAAAACCACTTGTGGTTGTGGTTCATCTTTTTCAGTTTAACTTATGATTGAATATATTCCTGGTTTAGCAGGAGTTCCTGCAACAAAATCTGAAATCTCTTCAATTGATGGCAAAAAAGGTATTCTTGCTTATCGTGGTTATTCTATTGAAGACTTAGTAAAACATTCTTCATTTGAAGAAGTTGCTATGCTACTACGCGATGGTGAATTACCTACTAAACAAAGTCTAAAAAACTTTAAAGAAATCTTACAAAATCGTTATGAAGTAAAAAGAAATATTGGGCAAATGATGTGGAGCTTACCATCTAATGGGCATCCAATGGATGTTCTCCAAACAGCAATTGCCTCTATGTCGACTTTTTATCCTGATGCTGAAGCAGAAGCATTA
>FPHJ01000048.1_pt1 | contig 22125 bp, 24 predicted proteins | sample 1057411 | NCBI WGS metagenome assembly FPHJ01 (sample SAMEA4473313, study PRJEB15554) | hydrothermal vent metagenome | biome: marine basaltic hydrothermal vent biome; feature: marine hydrothermal vent; material: water | place: Pacific Ocean | collected 2011-06-14/2011-07-23 | depth 1199 m
GATTAACATAATCAGCACTATATTTTGTGCCCCATTTAAGACAGACAACATTTATTTTATTCGTAATTTTTAACCCCTAGTTTTTGCATTAAATTGCTATTTTGAAAATTAGCAGAAGTTGTGAGATAAGTTTGGTTTTTTAATAAAGTATTAGCTAACATTAATGAAGTAGAAATACCACTTAAAATAATTGTATTTTTATTTATAAATGGTAATAAAAACTCAAAAGCAATATTAGGTAAAAAAGTGGTATTTTTTAGATTTATAAGCTCATCATAAGTATTAAAGTCCCTAGGGTGTTTTTTTAAAGCAATTTTTTTATTGGATAGTTTTTTACAAATAGCTATGATTTTTTTGATATATTTTTGGTGATTGATTTTGTTTTCTGGGTATTCCAATAATAAAACAACATCTAAATCTAGTAAATTATTTTTTATATCAGTTAATAGTTTTTTTATAAAATTACTTTGATATACAAAATAATCTTTTTCTAATTTAAAAGTTGGTTTTGTGATGTTATGGATAATATGTTCTGGATTAGAAAAATAACATTCATCTATATATTGGTTATCACCAACACCTGATGTTGGTTGCCATTCTTTAAAATAAATTTTTGGATAAAGCCAAGTATGCAGAGGTGTTTTGATAAATCTATCTAAAATACTTTCTTTTTTATTTTGTTTAATATAGTTAAACATACCATCTTCTAAATAAATATTTTTGCCGTGTTTATTAAGAGATAAGGCGTATTGACTATAAAGAAGGCCATCATTAGAAGTAATAACTGTATTGATTAAGTAGGCGTTAAAAATTTTTTTGATTTTTCTTAAACTTTGGCGACGAAACTTTATTCTCAACAAAGGGTTGTTTTTTTTTTAATTCAGTGAGAATTTCTAAATATTCTTTTATATAATAATAATCACTAATCATTATTAATATGCCTTTTTCATTATTTTTTTCAAGCATTGCTATATAGTAAGAAAGATATCTAGGTGCATTCAATAAAAAAAGTTTCATTTTTCTATATCTTGATATATTAAAAACTTTTTAAGAAAATCACGATATTTCTCTTTAGATATCGTAATTTTTTGTTTGTTATTAATTTTTATTCCTTGTTTTTTTACAAATAGTCTATTATTTTTATCCCAAGTATAAAGCATTTTTTTATCAGCATCGATCATTCCCTCTTTGGTTATAAAGGTGTGATTTTGATTACCGTCATTATAACCATAGGCTGTTTTTTGGTTTTTATTCATAATAGCAGTGCCAAAATTATAATATTTAGTATTAGATAGACTTAATTCAAAAAGAGTTGGGAATAAATCATTATGAGAGCCTGCAATATTTAAATTGATGTTTTGTAATTTATCATATTTTTTAGGTATATAAAAATAAGTTGCAACTGCATATTTCATATAAAGTTCCTCTGCATTATTTAGATTAGAAAAACCTTTTAAAACATGATCACCAGTAGCCACAACAATCACTTTATCTTTAAATTTAGAATGTTTTAGCCAAGTCATAAAATGTCCAAAAGCATCTGTTTGATAACTAAAAGCATTTAACATTTTTTTATCAATTTTACTGTTAAAAATATTATTAAATAATTGCATATCAAATTTTGGTTTTTTCCAATTATCTGGCAACACAACTGGTAAATGATTATTAGTCGTTAATACAAAAGAAAATAAAGGATCTTTACTATTTTTAATTTCATCTTTTAATAAATCAAATAAATTCTCTTCATAAATACCCCAAGGGTTTGTAGAACTAACATTGTATTTTTTTTCAATTGTAGAACGACCTAAAAATTTATCAAACTTATTAGTCCAAAAATAGTTTAAACGACGCCATGAGGAATAACCACTACTTAAAAATTCTGTTTGATAACCTGCTTTTTTATAAGGAATTATATTGAAAGTTTTAAATTGTAATTTATCAATATTAGATTGAGAAAGTGGAGTAATAGGTGAGTTTAATAATAAATTTTCTAATGTTGGGTTTGTGCCGTATTTGTTAGAAAGAAAATGCGTGAAAAAATAATCTTCTTTACTATGTTTGTAAAATTCACCTAAAGTTTTTTTACTCTCTGTTAAAGCAATAGAACTAGACCAACCTTCCATTTGTACAAAAATAATATGAGGTGGGTTTTCTTCTAAAAATGAATTTTTATTTGTTATTTTTATTAATGGGTTATTTTCATTAAATCCTGATTTTTTAATAAGTTCAAGTAAGTTTTTACTTTTTGATATCTTTAATATTTCTTGAGTAGATTGATATAGTCTATTTTTTTTATTGTCTTGGACAGCATCATATAAATGATAGATTCCATTTGAGCTTAATGAGTTAATAAAAGTATTAGGACTAATAGAAATATATGCTCTAGATAGTGGAAAAGTTCCCCACCCACCTCTAGCAGCTAATACTAATAATGGCATTAATGCTAATAAAATAATCAGTTGAACCCACCATTTTCTACTATTAATTTCAGGAATATTTTTAGTATTATTATTAAAAATTTTTACAACAAATATCATTGTAAAAATACTAATAATACTTAATATTACTAAATTAATATCATCTTTAAAACTATCAAAAACAGCAGTAAATCCATCTTCAGTTATACCAAATATTAAGGGGTTAATTTCATTGCCAAAAAAAGAATAAAAACCTAAGTCAATAAACGATATTAAAACAATTACTATCAATAAAAAACCTAAAATAAATTTTGTCCAATAATAAAAAAATAGTGGTTTTTTAAAATTAACTAAAAACAAAGCAGGTAGATAGACAAATAATAAAATACTATTAGCAACAGCTCTTAAATCAAACCTAAAGCCCATTAAAAATAATTCATCTAAAATGCTGATATGTTCTATAAGATGACTATCAAAAAAAACTAGGGTTATTAAGCGTGTTAGTGTTAGGAATATGAGGGAAGTTAAACTAAAAACAAAAATTGGTTTAAAAATAATATTCATATAATAATGATATTTAACTATAAAATTGAAACATTTTACTATCTGGATATACAAAAATGAGCGAAATAAGAAAAGATCTACAATATACAAAAACTCATGAATGGGTAAAAGACAATGGTGATGGTACTTGGATTATGGGTATTACAGACAATGCACAAGAATTATTAGGTGATATGGTTTTTGTTGAATTACCAAGTATAGGTGATTTATTTGATAATCAAGCAGATATGTGTGTTGTAGAATCAGTTAAAGCAGCTTCAGATGTTTATGCACCTACTAATTTAGAAGTTTTAGAAGTTAATGAAAGTTTAGATGATACACCTGAGATTTTAAATTCTGATTGTTATGGTAAAGGCTGGCTTATTAAGTTTAAAGGTGATGTTAATGGCTTAATGAGTTCATCAGAATACGAAACTTTTATTGAAGAAAATTGACTTGAAAATAGGTTCTTTGGTTGCGTATAAAGGCAAACCTGCAAAAGTTATTGAAATTATTGGTAATAAATATTTAATTTCAGTCTCAAAAGATAAACTAAAAGTTCGTGAAAAAGATATTCGTTTTATTAATGAAAAATATGAAGAACTTGTTGAATTAGAAGCAGATTTTTCTATATTAGAAGACTTTTATGAACAAACACTTTCACTTGATGAATTAACACAATGGTTATTTACTGAAAATTCACCAAGTGCAAGTTGGCAAACATTTTTATTAGTTGAAGATAGTCTTTATTTTTACTGGAGAAAAAAAGATGTTTTTGTTCGTCCTATAGAACAAGTAGAAAAGATAAAAGAAGATAGGGAGCAAAAAATATTATATGAAAAACGCCAAAGTTCTTTTATTAAACGAGTAGAGCAAAAAACTTGGCATAAAGATGATTTAGAATTTTTATACGATATTGAAAAAGTAGCTTTTAATCAAAGCAAACATTCTCAAGCATTAAAAAACTTAAATCTAAAATCCACTCCTGAAGTTGCACATCAATTACTTATAGATATAGGGTATTGGTCATTAAAACAACACCCATATTTTCAAAGAAATAAAATTGAATTAGATGATATTGATGTAGAAATCACCAATAATTCAGTTGCAAGATTAGATTTAACACATTTAAAATCTTATGCGATAGATAATGAAGATAGCACAGATGCTGATGATGCTCTAAGTATTGATGGTGATAAAGTATGGGTTCATATCACAGATGTTGCAGGATTTATCAATAAACAAATTGATGAATATGCAAAAAATAGAGGCAGTACAATTTATACGCCAGATACTATTATTACAATGTTGCCAAGTAATGTTTTAAAAAGTCTATCTTTAGGAGGAGAAACTAGCAATACTATTTCTATTGGCTTTAAATTTATTGATAATCAAATATCTGATATTGAAGTTGTTCAGGCAATTATTAAAACGATTAATATTAGTTATGATGAAGTTGATGTAAAAATTACAACTAATGATTTTGAAAAATTAAATAATATTGCTATTAAACATTATGAATTTCGCCAAAATGAAGGTGCAGTATCATTAAATCTACCTAAAATTAATTTAGAATATAAAAACGACACAGTTATTATCACAGCAGAAAAAAACTCTCAAGCAAGAAAAATGGTTGCTGAATTTATGGTTATGGCAGGACATGTAATTAGTATTTTTGCTCAGGATAAAAAAATAGCAATGCCGTTTTTATCACAAGGTGAAAATGATTTTAAAAAAATAGAACAAGCAACATTATCAGAGCAATTTGAGATGGCAAGAAACTTTCCTAAAAGTAAAACAAGCCCAGAGGTTAGCTCTCATTCTGGACTTGGTTTAAAGAGTTATATTCGTATTACTAGTCCTTTAAGGCGTTATATGGATTTAGTTGCACAACAACAGTTATTAGCATTTTTAAATAATAAAACTCCCTTGATGGCAGATGAACTAAAACAGATTATTCATTTTGATAATAAAGCATTATCAAAAGTTAGAAAAGTCTCAAGAGAGGTTATCAATCATACAAAACTATTGTATTTAAAACAGCAAAAAAATAAAAAATATTCTGCGATAGTTATTGGAAATTCTAAAAAAATTATTTTTTGTATAGAATCTCTAGCTATAGTTAATGAAATTAAAACAAAAAAGAGTTTTAAATTAGATGAAAAAATTATAGTTAAAGTTCAAGAAATAGATATAGTTAATTCAGTTGTAGAGTGGTCTATATGCGACAACGATTAAAAGATTATGCTGATTTTCTCAAACAAATTCGTCTGTTTTTTGAAGAACGAAAAGTATTAGAAGTTAGCACAAATTATTTATCTGATTATGCAACAACAGATGTTTATATTGATAGTTTAGAAACAACAATCAATAAAGAGATAAATCAACAAAAAAACCAATACTTTCATACCTCTCCTGAAATTGAGATGAAAAAATTATTATTACAAGGTAGTGGTGATATTTATCAAATAGCAAAAGTATTTAGAAATAATGAGCAAGGTGCGATTAATAATAATGAATTTACAATGTTGGAATGGTATAGATTAATAGATTATCAACAATTAATAAATGAAATTGAAGCATTAGTTATGATGTTATTAGGCATTAAAAATATACAAAAAATAAGTTATCAAGAAGTCTTTAAAACATTTGCAGGTATTGATAATATCCATAAAAAAAATCTAAATGAATTAAAATATTTTGCGAAAAAACATAAATTAAATGATGATTTTGATAATTTAGAAGATATGCAAATATTTTTATTTGTGCATTTTATTCAACCACAGCTTAAAACTATTTTTATTTATGATTATCCTGAAGCACAAAAAGCACTTTCTAAAGTTAAAAATGGTATTGCTCAGCGTTTTGAGTTGTATATTGAGGGGGTAGAAATTGCGAATGGTTATCAAGAATTAACAAATATAAAAGAATATAAATCGCGTTTTTTGGCAGATATTGCTAGAAGAAAAGAAATCAATAAACTAACCCCTGCGTTAGACACAGCTTTTTTACAAAATATTAATAATTTACCAAATTGTTCTGGTGTTGCTTTGGGCTTAGATAGATTGTTTATGATAAAATCTAACAAATTTACTTTAGAAAAATGATAATGAAAATTATTTTAATTTTTATTTTTTCAATAGGTTTTGTAAATGCAAAACAATTTTTAGTTGATGAAAATAAACATATTTCACAAACAGATTCATTGAGTAAAGATTCAATAAATAATGATGGAATATTCAAACAATTAGAGTTATTAGCAAAAAAAGGTGATGCATTGTCTCAATATAGTATTGCAAAAATGTATCAAAAAGGTATTCAAACATCTATTGATAATCAAAGAGCTTTTTATTGGTTTAATGAAGCTGCAAAACAAAATATTTTAAAAGCACAAATAGAAGTTGCTAAAGCATTAGAAACAGGGAGAGGTGTTGCTAAAAATTTAGAAAAAGCTATTGATTTGTATCGTAAGATTGCAAGACAAGGTAATGCTTGGGCTCAATATAAATTAGCAAAATTTTATTTAAAAGGTAAGGGCGTTAATAAAAATATTTCACAAGCTATTTTTTGGTTCAAAGAATCTGCAAAAAAAGGTAATGTAGATGCACAATATAGTTTGGGGTTAAGATTTTTAAAAGGTAATGGTGTTGATAAAGATTATAAAAAAGCTGTATATTGGTTTGAAAAAGCAGCAAAACAAGGGCATATTAATGCACAATATAGTCTTTCATTACGATATGCGTTAGGACAAGGTGTTGAAAAAAATCTTGATAAAAAAATGTTTTGGTTAAAAAAAGCTGCTCAACAAGGTAATAAAGAATCACAATATTCTTATGCTCTATTTTTATTAGAGAAAGGTAAGCTTGCTGAAGCGAAAAAATTATTAAAACAATCTGCAAAAAAAGGGTTTTTATTGGCACAAAAAAAATTACATAGTTTATTAAAAAAAGGCGAACCTAAAATTATAAAAATAGAAGAGAAAGTTAAAAATGAAATTGAAAGAAAATTATTACAAAAAGCAAAAAATGGAGATATTGAAGCACAAAATAATTTAGGTGTGTTGTATAGCAAAAATGGACTTATTAAACAAAATAAAGAAAAAGCAGTATTTTGGATAGAAAAATCAGCAAATGCAGGTTTTGTTGAAGCTTTGAATAATATTGCTGTTATTTATATTGTGGGTGAATTAACTAAAACTGATTTCAAAAAAGCATATAAATATGCACAAGAAAGTGCAAGCAAAGGTAATAAAAAAGGAAAATTATTACTAAAATTTTTACAAGAAAGAGAAAAAGGCTTAAAGGATTATAAAAAATGAAGAAAATTGTATTGGCGTATTCAGGTGGGTTAGATACATCTATTATTGTTAAATGGTTGCAAGAAACTTATGATTGTGAAGTTGTTACTTTTACAGCTGATATTGGACAGGGAGAAGAAGTAGAACCTGCACGAAAAAAAGCGGAAGCAATGGGTGTTAAAGAAATCTATATTGAGGATTTAAAAGAAGAATTTGCAAGAGATTTTGTATTTCCAATGTTTAGAGCAAATGCGATTTATGAGGGCGAGTATTTATTAGGCACTTCTATTGCAAGACCTTTGATTGCAAAAAGATTAGTAGAAATTGCAAAAGAAGTAGGTAGTGATACTATTTCACATGGAGCAACAGGAAAAGGAAATGACCAAGTGCGTTTTGAATTAAATGCCTATGCTTTAGATGCAAATATTAAGGTTATTGCTCCTTGGCGTGAATGGGACTTATCATCACGAGAAAGTTTAATGAATTATGCTAAAAAACATGAAATTGAGATTGATTATCAAAAACAAAATAAAAAATCTCCTTATTCTATGGATGCAAATTTATTACATATTTCTTATGAAGGTGATAGATTAGAAGACCCTTGGTTAGAGCCAGAAGATGATATGTGGCGTTGGAGTGTTTCTCCTGAAAATGCACCAGATAAATCAAGAGAAATAATACTAACTTATAAACAAGGCGATATTGTTGCTATTGATGGAGTTAAAAAAACACCAGCAGAAGTAATGATAATACTTAATAAAATTGCAGGAGAAAATGGTATAGGTCGTAGTGATATTGTTGAGAATCGTTTTGTTGGTATGAAATCTCGTGGTTGTTATGAAACACCAGCAGGAATGGTGATGTTAAAAGCACATAGAGCAATAGAATCATTAACTTTAGATAGAGAAGCAGCACATTTAAAAGATGAATTAATGCCTAAATATGCAAAACTAATTTATAACGGATTTTGGTTTGCTCCAGAAAGAGAGATGCTACAAGCGGCAATAGATAAAACGCAAGAAAGAGTTAGTGGTGATGTTCGTTTAAAGCTTTATAAAGGTAATATTTCAGTGCTTGGACGACAATCAGAAAATAGTTTGTTTAATGAAAAAATTGCAACTTTTGAAGATGATGAAGGTGCCTATAATCAAAAAGATGCAGCAGGATTTATTAAATTAAATGCACTTCGTTTGAAATTAAAAGCACTAAAGTAAATGAAAAAAGCAATTGTTTTATTGTCAGGTGGGTTAGATTCTACTACTTGTTTAGCCATTGCAAAGTCTAAAAATTATGAAATTTATGCGATTAGTTTTGATTATGGACAAAAACAAAAGTCAGAATTAGATTTTGCCAAAATTAATGCTAAAAAATTTGAAGTAAAAAAACATTGGATTGTTAATATTTCTTTAGGTGATTTAGGAAATTCAGCTCTAACAGATAAAAATATTGAAGTTCCTGATTTTTCTAATAATGAAGAAATACCTGTGACTTATGTTCCTGCAAGAAATACAATTTTTTTATCTTATGCTTTGGCTTATGCTGAGGTTGTTGGTGCAAGTGATATTTTTATTGGTGTAAATAGTGTTGATTATTCTGGGTATCCAGATTGTCGTCCAGAATATATTGCTAGTTTTCAAAAACTAGCGAACTTGGCAACAAAACAAACCATTGAAGGACTAAAAATTAAAATAAATACACCTCTAATTAATCTAGATAAATCAGAAATTATCGAGTTAGGTTTAAGTTTAAAAGTAGATTATCAAAAGACAATATCTTGCTATAAAGCAGATAATAATGGAAATGCTTGTGGAAAATGTGATGCTTGTGTTCTACGAAAAAAAGGTTTTAAAAAATTGTTAAAAAAAGACCCAACAATGTATATTTAATCTATAAAATGTGATATTTTTCTAAATAATCAGGAATAGTTTAAATGAGTATTGAAGATAGAGTTAAAGAAGTAGTTAAAGAACAATTAGATGTTAAAGGTGATGTTGATAATAATGCATCATTTATTGATGATTTAGGTGCAGATTCTTTAGACACAGTTGAGTTAGTTATGTCATTAGAAGAGGAATTTGATTGTGAAATTCCTGATGATGAAGCAGAAAAAATCACAACCGTTCAAGAAGCTATTGATTATGTTAATAATAATCAATAATTTTTATTGAATTTTTTAAAAGGCGTTTTTTATAAAACGCCTTTTTTGTTTATGGGGATATAAATATATGACTAGAAGGGTAGTAATCACAGGTTTAGGAATGGTTAGTCCAGTTGGTAATAATGTTAAATCTTCATGGGAAAATATTATTGCAGGGAAATCTGGAATTAACCTTTTAACAAATTTAAATACAGAAGGACAAAGTGTTAAGTTTGGTGGTAGTGTTAAAAATTTTGATATTGAAGATTATTTAGCTAAAAAAGAAGCAAAAAAAATGGATAAATTTATTCATTATGGAATGGCTGCTGGCATTCAAGCAATTAAAGATTCAAACTTAGATTTGGAAAATATTGATACCACTCGTATTGGTGTGGCAATTGGTGCTGGTATTGGTGGATTAGGTGGTATTGAACAAGCAAAAGAAATTTTTGATAAAAAAGGAGCAAAACGCATTTCTCCTTTTTTTGTTCCTTCTAGTATTATCAATATGGCATCTGGTAATTTATCAACAATGTTTGGTTTGAAAGGACCAAATTTATCAGTTGTCACAGCTTGTGCATCAGCAACACATAGTATTGGACATTCAGCACGAATGATAGAATATGGTGATTGTGATGTTATGATTACTGGTGGTGCTGAAATGTCTACAACTAATACAGGATTAGGGGGATTTGCTGCAGCTAGAGCGTTATCAACAAGAAATGACGATCCACAAACAGCATCAAGGCCTTGGGATAAGGATAGAGATGGTTTTGTTCTTGCAGATGGTGCTGGAGTAGTAGTTTTAGAAGAATACGAGCATGCAAAAAAACGAGGCGCAAATATTTATGCAGAATTACTTGGTTTTGGTATGAGTTCTGATGCTTATCATATGACTTTACCAGCTCCAGGTGGAGAGGGTGCAGCAAGATGTATGCAAACAACTTTTAAAAATGCAAAAATTAATCCAGAACAAATTGATTATATTAATGCACATGGGACATCAACTCCAGCAGGAGATAAGGCAGAAACAGATGCATTAAAAACTGTATTAGGAGATAAAGCATATCAAACACCAATGAGTTCAACAAAATCAATGACAGGGCATTTATTAGGTGCAGCAGGAGGAATTGAAGCGATTTTTAGTGTATTAGCTATTAGAGATCAAATAGCACCACCAACTATTAATATCTTTAATCAAGATGAAAGTTGTGATTTAGATTATGTTGCAAATACAGCAAGAGATATGAAAATTGAGCGTGTTTTGTCTAATTCATTTGGTTTTGGTGGAACTAATGCAAGTCTTTTATTTTCTAAAATTTAGTCTTTTATGTTTTTTTCTATTCTCTTGTAGCACTTTAGAAACTAAAAAAATATCATTTGACTTTTTAAAAAAAATTCCTAATAAATATCAACTTCAAGCAAGAGGTAGTGTTGAGTTTAATGATGATTATATAAATTTTAGTTTGAATTGGATTAAAGAAAAAAATCAATTTAAAATTACTCTTTACGGCCCATTATCATTAGGTAATTTGGAAATTACAGGTTTTATTTTTAATAATAAAATAGCTAATTTAAAAATAGATAATAAAAAATTATTTGGTTCATTTAAAACTTTTATGTTAGCTAAATATGGTTGGTATCTACCTCTTGAAAGTATTCCTAGTTGGTTATTTTTAGGAAAAATTAAGGATGATAATTGGCAAGTTAATTATTTATCTTCTAAGTTATTTGCAAATCATCAATTACCAAAAAAAATTGTTTTAATCAATAGCAAACAAAAGATTAAAATAACAGCACTTATGAAAAAAATATATTTTTAAAATGATAGAAACAGATGAATTATTAAATGGAGAAGGACAGTCATTTGAAGAAAAAATGATGGTTTCTGTCAGACCAACTCAATTAGATAGTTATATTGGTCAAGAAGATGTAAAAAGTCAGATGAAATTGTTTATTCAAGCGGCAAAACAACGAGAAGATGTTTTAGATCATTGTTTGATTTATGGACCACCAGGTCTTGGTAAAACTACTTTAGCAACTGTAATATCTAATGAAATGGGTGTTAATTTACGACAAACTTCTGGTCCTGTTTTAGAAAAAGCAGGAGATTTAGCAGCGATATTAACAAAATTAGAACCTAATGAGGTTTTATTTATTGATGAAATTCATCGTTTAAGTCCAGTAGTTGAGGAGATTTTATATCCAGCTTTAGAAGATTTTAAATTAGATATTTTAGTAGGAGAAGGTGTTTCAGCACATTCTGTTCAATTAGATTTACCACCATTTACTTTGATTGGGGCAACGACTCGTGCAGGTATGCTTACCTCTCCATTAAGAGATAGATTTGGTATTATCCAAAGGTTAGAGTTTTATAATGTTAAAGATTTAAGTAATATTGTGATGCGTTCAGGAAAAATTTTAAATATTGATATTGAACCACAAGGTGCTTTAGAAATTGCAAAGCGATCAAGAGGAACACCAAGAATTGCTAATCGTTTATTAAGAAGAGTTAGAGATTTTGCCGATGTTCAAACTTCAGGTGTTATCCACAAAAATATTGCTAGTGAATCTTTAACAGTTTTAAAAATTGATGAAATTGGTTTTGATCATTTAGATAGAGCTTTTTTAGAAACAATTATTAACAAATTCTCAGGTGGTCCTGTGGGGCTAGATACAATCGCAACGGCTATTGGTGAAGATAAAAATACATTAGAAGATATGATTGAGCCTTATCTCATTCAACAAGGTTATTTAATGCGAACGCCAAGAGGGCGTGTGGTGACAGATTTGGCTTATAAACATTTGAATATTCATAAAAAAGGGGAGTTATTTTAATGGATTTTCCGATTCGTATTTATTATGAAGATACGGATGCAGGTGGCGTTGTTTATTATGCAAATTATTTAAAATTTATTGAACGAGCAAGAACTGAATATTTAACACAATGTGGTTTGGAACAAGATATTATTAGAGAAGAAAATAATATTGTATTTGTAGTTAGAAAAGTAACTGCAGAATATATAAAACCAGCAAAGTTTAATGATAGATTACTTGTTCAAACTAAAATCACTAATATAAGCAAAGTAAGTATTATTTTTACACAAAAAATCTTAGATAAAATAACTAATAAGGTATTATTTAGCTCTTTAGTTGAAGTGGTTAGTGTTGATTTTTTATCGTTTAAAATAAAGAGAATTCCTAAACCTATTTTGGAGAAAATAAAGTGAGTGAACAACTGTCTATTCTTGATTTAATTATAAATGCTAGTTTGTTAGTGCAATTAATAATGTTTATTTTGGTGTTAATGTCTATTTATTCTTTTACGATTATTATCGCAAAAAGGAAAATACTTTCTAAAGTAAGGTTAGAGATTAAAAAATTTAACAAGGTTTTTAAATCAAATCAATCACTTGATAAACTTTATCAAACTATGAAAAATGGTGATAAATCAATTATTAATACTATTTTTATTAAAGGGTTTGAAGAGTATGAAGTAGAAACATCTAATGATAATTCAAGTGATAGAAGTTATCAAAAAATGCAAACAACTTTAACTTCAAAATTAGAGAAAGTAGGATATAGATTGTCTTCTTTAGCGATGATAGGCTCTATTGCACCTTTTATTGGGTTATTTGGTACAGTTTGGGGGATTATGCATTCTTTTATTGGTTTAACTGCAGTTAAACAAGCAACAATAGCTGTTGTTGCTCCTGGTATTGCTGAGGCATTAATCGCAACAGCAATAGGTTTGATTACAGCAATTCCTGCAACAATGGCTTATAATTCATTTATGACAAAAATGGATTTACTTTATCAAGAACATGAAAATATAATTAATGAAATTTATATTTTATTGCAAAGAAGATAATGAATTTATTTGTAAAAAATCGTAAGCGTTATTATCGCTCTAAAGCAGAAATCAATGTTGTTCCTTACATTGATGTTATGCTAGTGTTATTGGTTATTTTTATGATGACAACACCAGTATTAGAACAAGGTGTTGAAGTTGATTTACCTGCAGCAAACTCACAACAATTAGATTTCACTAATGAACAACCAGTTGTTGTGAGCGTTGATAAAAAAGGAAGATATTTTATTAATATTGGGGATAAAAGAAAAAATTTAGATGCAAATATAATTATTGCTAGAGTAGCAGCAGCAATTAGTTTAAATCCTAAAATACAAGTTATGGTCAAAGGAGATAAAGATGTTGCTTATGGTAAAGTTGTTGAGTTAATGAGTTATTTAAAACAAGCAGGCGTTGAAAAAGTTGGTTTTGTCACTCAAAGTCCAGATTTGAAATGAATATAAAGATTCCTAAAATTGTTAAAGAATACCCAATTTCCTTTAGCATTGCTTTAATTTTGCATATTGGTTTTGCTTTTTTGATTTTTGATAAAGTGAGGGAATTTAAAGCACCTGAAATAAAAAAACAAGTTGTTCAAAAAGAAATTGTTAAAGCTATTTCAGTAGATTTATCATTGATAGAAAAAGAAAAAAAGCGTTTATTAGATATTGAAAAAGCAAAAAAAATAGCAGAACAGGAAAAAGTTAAACGATACAAAGATAAATTAAAAGATATTAAAAATAAACAAAAGAAGGCGGAAGAAAGACGCAAAAAAGCATTGTTAGAGAAAAAAAGGGCTGAAGAAGAGAAACAAAAAGCATTATTAGCAAAAAAACAAGCTGAACTAGAAAAAAATAAAGCAGATAAAGCTAGAAAAAAAGCATTAGAAGAGAAAAGAAGAGCAGAAATAGGGAAGAAAAAAGCAGATATTGCAAAAAGAAAATCAGAAATAGAAAATAAAAAAGCATTAGCTAGTAAAAAAAGAGCAGAAAAAGAAAAAAAATTAGCAATTAAAGCAAAAAAGAAAGCTTTGTTAGAAAAGAAAAAAGCAGAAATTCAACATAAAAAAATAGAACAAGCAACACAGAAGGCGATTAAAGCAAGAAAAAAAGCAGAATTAGCAAGAATAAAAGCAGAAAAAAGAAAAAGAACGCTTGAAATCCTTGAAAATAAAATAAAAAAAGCAGCTAAAAATGCAGAAATATTAAGAATTAAAGCTGAAAAATCAAAAAAACTTGCTGAACAAGCACGAGATAAAACTAAGGCAGAAAAATTAAAAATAGAAGCAGAAAAAAAAGTATTAGAAAAAGAAAAACTTAAAGTTGAACAAGAAAAGAAAAAGTTAGAACAAAAATTATTTTTGGAAAAGAAAAAGTTTGCTAAAGAAAACAAACAAAGAGAATTGCAAAGAGAATTAGCAAAAGAAGCTGAGTTAGAAAGAGCGTTATTACAAAAAAATCAATTAGATAAACTAAAGGCTTCTTATATTAGTGAAATTGCTGCTAAAGTTCAAAGTAAATGGCGTAGACTACCTAAAGCAAAAAATGGTTGGAAATGCACTGTCTCTGTTGTGCAAGATAAAAAAGGTATAGTTAAAAGTGTTGTTTTAACTAATTGTGATGGTGGAAAGTTCTTTAAAAATTCAGTTGAAACTGCTGTTAGGAAATCTTCACCATTACCAGCAGCACCAGATAATAGTATTTTTGATTCTGAAATCGTGTTTATTTTTGAAGTGAGATAATAAGTTGAATCAATTACAAAAAGAAGATCAACAAAAACTAACAATTGCTTTGTTAGATATTATGGGTTTCTGGGGAGTTAAAGATTCTATTAAACTTTCTTTGTTGGGTTTAAAAACGATTAAAGAAAGACATTTAATGTCTTATAAAAATGGTAATAAATGTTTTATATTTGATGCTGATTTAATAGAAAGATCTAAAATTATCTTAGGTATTAATTCTTCTTTAGCAACTACTTATCCACAAAATAGTAATTATCATGCTATTTGGTTTAAAACTAAGATGAAGAAATTTAAAGGGAAAACACCATTAGAGTTAATGATAAAAGATAAAAAAGGGTTAAAAATAGTTTGGCATTATTTAGATTGCACACAAACTTGGAATTAATATGACATTGATAGAAGTTAAAAAAATCAATATTCCTGCAATATTATTAAACATAAAATCTAATAATCTTAATGATTTAAGTGAGGAAATAACAAAAATAAAAGATATAAATAAGAATTCTACTATTATTGTCAAAATTGAAGAAGATATTGTTTTTAGTGCTACTAATTTAGCTGTGTTAATTGAGTTAATTACTCAAAATGAAATGATTGTAGTTGGGATTAATACTAATAAAAAAGAACTAAGGGATTATGCAGAAGTTTTGGGATTAGTGCTTATTGATAAAGTTGATGAAACTTCTCACGCTCTAACTCAAGATAAAAATTATAAACCTCCATTTATTTTAGATAATGAAGTTCATAATGAACAAATCTATTCTAAAGAGCAAGATTTATTTGTGACTAAAAAAATATCTAATGATGTTGAATTACTTTCAGATAATAGTATTTATGTTCATTCTATTTTAAAAGGTAAAGTTCTGGCAGGAATTAAAGGTAATAAAAATGCAGTTATTTTTGTTGAAAATTTTATGGCAAAATTAGTTTCTATCGCAGGTATTTATAGATTGTTTGATGAAGTACCTGAAAGTTTAAAAAATAAAACAGTGCTGATTAGTTTAGAAAATGAATCATTAAATTTTGAGGTAAAAGATGTCTAAAGTTATTTCTATTATTTCTGGTAAAGGTGGCGTTGGTAAAACGACAACTAGTGTTAATATCGCAACAGGACTTTCTTTAAAAGGTTATAAAACTGTTATTATTGATTTTGATATGGGTTTGAGTAATGTTGATTTAGTTTTAGGTTGTTCTGCTAAAGTTAAATATAATTTTTGTGATGTTGTTAATAATAATGTAACAATAAAACAAGCTTTAATTCAAAAAGAAGATATTGATAATTTATCTGTTTTGGCAGCTTCAGATACAATAGATGATTGTGCTTTAACAATTCAAAGTGTTGAGAAAATTATTAATGAATTAAAAAAAGAATTTGATTTTATTATTTGTGATGCACCTGCTGGGATTGAACAAAATGCTTTAATGTCTATTTATTTTGCAGATGATATTATTATTGTTGTCAATCCAGAAATTTCCTCTATTCGTGATTCCATGAGACTAATGGAATTTATTAAGGAAAAAATTACTAGAAATGTCAAATTAGATATTTTAATAACTCGTTATATTCCTACATTGGTTGAAAAAGGAGATATGTTATCTATTGATGATGTTAAAGAAATTTTGGAATTAGATATTATCGGAGTAATTTCTGAATCAAGCAATATTATTAAATCTTCAAATATAGGTATGCCTGTCATTAATTTAGGTAAATCAGAAGTTCAGCAATGTTATGAAGATTTGGTTTTAAGAATTTTAGGTAATAAAGTAGAAATGCGTTTTGTTGAAGAAAATACTAAAGATAAAATTAAACGATGGTTAAAAATATGAGTAGTTTTTTATTTGAGTTAGGTACTGAAGAACTTCCTCCTAAATCTTTAATTAACTTATCAAAAAATTTAGAAAAAAATTTTATTGAACTGTTAAAAAATTCTAACTTATCATTTGATAATGTTGAGAGAATAGCAACTCCTAGAAGATTAGGTATTCTAATTAAAGGACTTCAATTAGAGCAAAACGATGAATTAATTGAGAAAAAAGGACCAGCAGTTAATGCACCAGAACAAGCTATTATTGGGTTTGCTAAATCTTGTGGTATTGTTAAAGAAAAACTGATCATTAAATCATTAAAAAATAAAGAATATTACTATGCTGTTCAACACAAAAAAGGTAAAAAAACTTTAGAGTTATTACCTGAAATAATTACTAATAGTGTGATGAATTTATCTATTGCTAAAGGAATGCGTTGGGGGAATAGTGATAAAATTTTTGTTAGGCCTATAAAATGGATTGTTGCATTATTAGATACAGAAGTTATCAAAGTTGAATTATTTGATTTATCAAGTGATAGAGTTTCAAGAGGTTTAAGGTTTGTTGATGATAGTTTAAAAATTAATTCAGCTGATAATTATTATGATATTTTACAAAAAGCCAATATTGAAGTTAATTTTGCAAAACGAAAATCTTTAATTACTTATCAAATTAAAAAAGTTGCAAAAGATAATCAAGCTATTGTTGTGATAGATGATGAATTATTAGATGAAGTTTGTGCTTTGGTTGAATATCCAAATGCTTTTTTAGGTAAGTTTGATGAGAGTTTTTTATCAATGCCTAAAGAAGTATTAATTTTGGTGATGAAATCACATCAAAAATATTTCCATTGTGAAAACAATAAAGGTGATTTATTACCATTCTTTATTTCAGTTGCTAATTTAAAAAGTAAGAAAATTTCATCAATTATTAGAGGAAATGAAAAAGTAATTAATCCTAGATTAAGAGATGCAATGTTTTTTTTAGAGCAAGATAAAAAACAAAAACTAAAAAACAAATTAAAAACTTTAGAAAATGTTGTCTTTATGCAAGGTTTAGGAAGTGTTGCAGATAAAGTTAAGAGAAATATTACCCTTGCAGAACATATGACAAAGTTTATTAATGTTGATAAAACAATTGTTGTCACAGCAACTGAAATAATGAAATCAGATTTGGCTACTGATATGGTTGGTGAATTTTCTGATTTACAGGGTGTTATGGGTGCTTATTATGCTAAAAATGAAGGATATCATCAAAGCGTATGTGATTGTATTTTAACTCAATATAATCCTAGATTTGCTGATGATACATTGCCTATTAGTTTAGAAGCAATTATTGTTTCTATGGCTGATAAATTAGATAGTATTGTTAAAATATTTGCAAACGGAAATGAACCTACTGGTAGTAAAGACCCATTTTCTTTAAGAAGGCAAGCTCTTGGTATTGTCAGGATGATAATTGAAAAGAAAATAAATTTTAATATTAAAGAATTAATTGAATTTGCCTTAAAAACAGAAAAACCATCTTTTGATAATCAAAAAGTTATCCCTATTTATAATTTTATTTTAGATAGATTAAGATCCTATTTTTTAGACAAAGGATTTTCAAATAATTTAATTGAAGCAGTTTTGTTTGATAACCCACATAACTTTTATGAAGTTTCATTAAAAATTAAAAAATTAAATGAATTCACTAATAATAAACAAGCAATATCGTTAATTGAAGTTAATAAAAGAATTAAAAATATTTTGGCTAAAGCAAATAATATTTCTGAATTAGATAGTTCTATTTTAGTAGAAGTTGCAGAAATAGATTTATTTAAAGCCATAGAAAATATTGATAATAATAAAAATATTATTGATAGTTGGTTAATGTTAAAACCTTTGATTGATGCATTTTTTGATAATGTAATGGTTAATGTTGATGATGAAAAACTTAAAATGAATAGATTGGCTTTATTGAAAAAAGTAAGAGCTTTATTTTTAACTTTAGGTGATATTTCTTATTTAGCGTGAAACTTTTAATTCAAAGAGTTAAAAAAGCAAATGTTTTAGTTGATAAAAAAATAGTTGCAGATATATCAAATGGATTATTGGTTTTTGTTGGAATTGAAAAAAATGATACAACACAAATAGCACAAAAGTTAATAGACAAACTTCTAAAGTATCGAATTTTTAATGATGAAAACAATAAGATGAACCTTAATGTTGTGGATATGAATGCAGAGATATTATTAGTCTCACAATTCACATTAGTTGCAGATACTAAAAAAGGAAATCGTCCTGGATTTCAAAATGCTATGAGCCCTAAACTTGCAGAATTTTTTTTTAGAGAATTTGTCCAAAAAGTTATTAAAAAACACCCGCAAACACAACAAGGTATTTTTGGAGCTGATATGCAAGTAAGTTTGATTAATGATGGACCTGTCACTTTTTTATTAGATTGATATGTTAATAAGGAAATTACCAAAATTATTGATAAAACCTGTGGGTAGGGCGATTGCAGATTTTAATATGTTAAATAATGGTGATAAAGTGCTTTTAGCAGTCTCTGGTGGTAAGGATTCACTAAGTTTATTTCATATTTTGCAACATTTTCAAAAACATGCTCCTATTGATTTTGAATTAGCAGTAATTACCATTGATCCTCAAGTTGAGGGATTTGAGCCACAAAAATTAAAAGATTATTTTGTAAATTTTGATGTGAAATATTTTTTTGAAGAATTTCCTATTATGGAGCAAGCAAAAAAAAGCATGAAAGGAGATTCATATTGTGCTTTTTGTGCCAGAATGAAAAGAGGTTTGATGTATAAAGTTGCTAAGAATGAAGACTTTAATGTTTTAGCTTTGGGGCAACATTTAGATGATTTGGCTGAGAGTTTATTTATGTCAATGTGTCATAATGGCAAGATGAAAACAATGAAAGCAAATTATGTTAATGATACAAAAGATGTAAGAATTATCAGGCCTTTGGTTTATGTGCGAGAAAGGCAATTAGCTGATTTTGCTAATAATCATAATTTACCAATTATTAAAGATAATTGTCCAGCTTGTTTTGAAATGCCAACACAAAGAGAGCATTTTAAAAAATTGTTATTAAATGAGGAAAAACAAAATAAAAGTCTTTATAAAAACTTATTAAATGCAATGAAACCAATTTTAACCAATGATTAAAATAATTTTAAAAATACTTTCTTTTTTACCTTTAAGGTTCAATCATTTATTAGGTTCTTTTATTGGTTGGTGTTTGTGGTTTTTTAATACAGATGTAAAAAAAATTAGTGAAAAAAATATCCAACAATGTTTGAATAATTTAGATATACTAAAACAATCTTTAATTGAAACTGGGAAAACTTTATTTGAAACAGCAAATATTTGGTTTGAACCTTATCATCGTAATCTTAAAAGAATAAAAACAACTGGAGCAGAAGTTCTAGATAAAAATAAAGCAATTATTATTTTATTACCACATTTAGGTTGTTGGGAGATTGTTGGAAATTATCTATCAAATCAAAAAAAAATAACATGTTTATATAAACAGTTAAAAAATAAAAAAGCCAATCAACAATTAGTAGAAGCAAGAGAAAGTAGAGGGTATATATTAGCGCCAGCTAATAAATTAGGGGTAATTAAATTACAAAAAGCTATCTTAAATAAAGAATGGATTGGTATTTTGCCAGATCAAAATCCAGGAGAAAATAATGGTATAAAAGTTAATTTTTTTGGCAAAAAAGCATTAACAATGTCTTTATTAGTTAAATTAGTTAGAAAAAACAATGTGCAAGTTGTTAGCACTTGGGCAGAAAGGTTAGGACGAGGCAAAGGATATTTAATCCATTTCAAAGAAGTAAATGTTCAGGCAAATACAAACAAATTAGAAGATGATTGTTTGTTAATGAATCAAATTATTGAAAATATGATTTTACAAAAACCTGAGCAATATCAATGGAGTTATAATCGTTTTAAATATTAATTATTGAATATACTAGTGTTAGTGGATAAATCTTAGATGAACAGCAGGTATGTTAAAGATTATTAGATGTTGCTATAAAAAAAGGGGCTTAATAAAAGCCCCTTTTTTTAATTATTCTTGATTAAGATTTTTTACCTTTTAGTCTTTCAATACCTAACATTTTGAAAATATATTTTTGATAACTTGGTTCGCTATTTCCAGTTTTCATATTTCTGATGAAATATTTTTCAAAAGCAATTTTTGCTAAATGAATCATTTTTCCTTTTTTAGCCCAAGTAACATTTCTAGGTGGTATTTGTGGTAGAGCAACAAATGCAGCACCAGTATCACCCATATCTGCAATACAAACAGCATTCCAAGTAGGTATATGACTAGGACTTTTACCATCAATCATTTCTTTAATATTATTAGCAATAGCACTAACCATTGATTCAATCATATAACCTGTTTTTGGTGTTCCACACATAATTGGTGTTGCTTCAACAGGTGGAATAGCAATACCAACACCTAATGCAAAAATATTTTCTTTAACAGGTGATTGTTGATAGTCATTGACCATTACAAAACCACGAGGGTTAACATAACCTTCGCCTTTATTTGCTAAATCAGCAACACAATCAACACCTTTAAAAGCAGGTAATAACATAGTATAAGCACTTGGAATTTCTACTGTTTTAATGCTTTCACCTTTATCATCACATTCATCAATAATTACTTTATCTGCTTGAACTGAAGAAACCTTAGAATTTACATGCCATTTGATATGTCGATGTCTACATTCTGTTTCTAATAAACCTTTAGAATCACCAACACCACCTAAACCTAAATGTCCGATATAAGGTTCTGGTGAGACAAAAGTAATTGGACATTTATCTCTAATTCCTCTTTTTCTTAAATCTGTTTCCATAATAGTTGCAAATTCATATGCAGGACCAAAACATGATGCCCCTTGTACCGCACCAACAACAATAGGACCACCACCATTAGCACAAAATTCTTCCCATTTTTGTCGTCCAATTTCTGCATGAGCTGTGGTACAAATTGAAATACTATTTCCATCAGGACCTAAGCCTTCAACTTCATCAAAAGCAAGTTTTGGACCTGTTGCTAAAACTAGAAAGTCATAGTCAACTATATCACCTGTATCAACTATAACTTTATTTTCATCAGGTTTTATTTCCGTTGCAGTACCAACAATTAGGTTAATTTTTTTACGCTTTAATTTTGGTTCAAGTTCAAAACTAATATCACTTTCTTTACGCCAGCCAACAGCAACCCAAGGATTTGAAGGGATGAAATTAAAATTAGGGTTATTTGATATAACAGTAATATCGTGTTTTTTTCCTAATGTTTTTTTAATAT
>FPHJ01000053.1_pt1 | contig 20350 bp, 15 predicted proteins | sample 1057411 | NCBI WGS metagenome assembly FPHJ01 (sample SAMEA4473313, study PRJEB15554) | hydrothermal vent metagenome | biome: marine basaltic hydrothermal vent biome; feature: marine hydrothermal vent; material: water | place: Pacific Ocean | collected 2011-06-14/2011-07-23 | depth 1199 m
CTTTACCAAGTGCTTTATAAGATCCATTTACAGCATCAATGTTGATATTGTTTGCAAAGCGAACATTATCTAACCCTTCATTAACATCACTAATATTATTTGCATTCAAACTAATATTATTACCAGCACCCATAGAATTAATAGAAATCTCTATATTGTTTTCTGCATTAACAGTTAAATTATTTTGAGTATATAAATAATTATCTAATTTTTCACTTTTAGAATTTTTAATATTTATAGATTGCTTAGATAATATCTTTATATCTTTTTTAGAACTTATATTACCAGAGAGCTCAATATCTCCATCAGCAGTAAAAACAATATCATCTGCTGAGGTTGCCATATCAGAATCTACTTTAACGCCTACATTTTTTCCATTAGCTATTATATGAATTCTATTTGCATACATTGCTCCAAATACTGTAGCATCTATAGAATATGTTTTCTCTTTTTCAGACTTATCTTTACTAACCAATGAACGTTTTAAATAAGAAAATCTACCTTTACCGCCAGATATAAACATATCTCTTGCATTAATAATGCCATCAATATTTACACCTTTGGCAACTATATCAAGAACATCAACTGTATTTGCATTTAAGCCATTTCTTTGAATATTAACATTACCTCCAATAACATTAAAATCTAAATTGCCATTATTTAATATAGGCTTTCCAGTAGTTAATAAAGCTCTTGAAGTATTAATAAATCCACAACCATTACAAGTTATGCCATAAGGGTTAGCAATAATAACTTCAGATTTATTACCAACAACTTCCATAAACCCTGATAAATCAGACATTTTTGGTGAAATTACTTCATTTAAAATTATTTTTGCTGATTGACCAACATTTAAATTAGAATTACTAAGTGCCGATCCACCTAATTTAGATCTTCTATAAGTATTCTTACCATCATTGAAATTTATAAATGCTGCACCATTTTTATCTACATTAAAATTATTATAAAAATTATGCGACAATCCATTTTTAGGCTTAGCAATATAAACATTTTGCGTTTTATTGTTACTTCCTATTTGTACAACTGTATCTTTATTAGAAGGTTGAATACCAACTACTGCCCAACTAGGAAAGCTAGACAAAGTAAGATTAATACAGATAAAATATACAAAATATCTTTTTAATAATTTTAGTAAGTGTGTAAAAATCATTTAGGTTTTATTTTTTATAATTATAAACATTAAAAAGAAAAATTAAATCCAACATTAAAAGAACTATCATGATTATATGCATCACTTTCAGCATATTCCATTGAAAAATTCTGTTTAAATAAACTTAATTGAACTCCAATCCCTTTTCCTCCTAAAGTTCCTCCATTAAAATTTTCATCACTAAAAATATGCCCAGCATCGTATAGTATATAAAATAAAGGATTTAGTGGTATATGTTTTGATAAATCCACAAAAGAAATTGTTGAACGTACATATACTCCTTTACTTCCACTTAATGATTTGTTTTTATGTCCTCTAACAGAACTAGCTCCACCTATTTGAAACAATTCTCCTCCAAACAAATTCTCATTAGAGTATTGTGACTCTAACTCTAATTTCAGGTTTACTTTGTTGTTTATAACATTTGTATTGTAAGAGCCTCCTAAATTAAATATTATAAATTTTTCATCTGGAAAATTTATAGGTTGAGTAGTTTCTCTACCAAATTGATCATGAAAAACAACTTTAGTATATAAACCTTGTTTAATTTTAAAATCTAAAGAAAAAACACTATTTTGTTTAGTTCTACCAGATAAATTAACACCTATTGATAAATAATCTCTTTTATAAGTGCTATTATCTATATTAGATGAATTAATTTGAGAGAGCTTATCTTTTCTATTAAAAGATAAATTTAATAATACTTTTTTACTATCATCTCTATAAATATTCTTTTTAAGATATATTTCTGTATTTAAATTTGTATTCTTAAGGACAAAATCAATAACATTTCCATTAACAATAGAAGCACTTTTAGTTTCACTTAACTTAACCCCAAAATTATAATATAAATAAGGAATATCATATGCAATAGAAATAGTTCTATTTAAATTATCTTCTATACTTGGCTCTAAATTAGACTTTAAATCAACTAATAATTGATCATTCATTCCAGTAATGTTATTTATTGATACACCCATATTAGCCAAGATTTCACCAGTATTTTCTGAACCGCTATTATCTAAACCACCTCTAAAATTAACATTACTTTTATAATTGTTTTTAATAACAATATTACTATAACCAACTTCATTAGTAGGTTGAATATCAGCTTTTGCTTGATAAGATTGCAATCTATTAATTTGGTCTATCCCTTGCTCTATATCTCTCATATTTAAATATTCTCCTTTTTTATAAGAAAATAAATTATTTAAATATAAATTTTTATCAGTTGATGAAAGATTATTAACCTTTCCTTCTACCACTATTAATTTTAAAACCCCTCTACTTGATTTTTGTTTAGGTAAATAAGTTCTAGTTGTAATAAATCCATATTGAAAATAAAAATTATTAATAAGTTTTATAATATTATTAATATTATTCTTACCTAAACATTTATTTACAAAGGGATTTGTAATAGTATTGATAATATATTTTGGAAGAATAGAAATTCCTATAACATCAATTCTTTCAATATTTATACATTTATCTTCTTTTACAAACTTTGTTTGAATATTTGGAGAAACCTTATATTTAGGTAATGTTTGTACTAAATTTTTTAATCTTTCAGAGTTTGCCGTTGTTCTACTTGCTTTTAATCTTTCTTCTAAACTTTCTTCTAAATTTATTGCATATAATTTTGAAAATACAAGTAATATCGTCAATGTAAAAAAAAATTTATACAATATATAAAACAGTCGCATATAAAAATATCAATTAAATCAATAATCTGATGGAGGCTGGGACCGGAATCGAACCGGTCTAAAAAGCTTTGCAGGCTCCTGCATAACCGATTTGCTACCCAGCCTAAAATGAACATCGCTAATATTAAAAAACCCCGTTTGGGGTCTTAAAATTTGGAGCGGGAAACGAGATTCGAACTCGCGACATTCACGTTGGCAACGTGATGCTCTACCAGCTGAGCTATTCCCGCAAAAAACAAAGTATTATATAGTTTAAAATCTAACTGTCAAAGCTTTTTAACGCTATTTTTAAATAAATAAACCCAGACCAAATAGTTAAAATTGTTGCAAAAAACAATAAAACAATCCCTATTTCAAAACTAGGAAGTCCAAAAAATGATTGCTGATAAAGTAAAAATAAAATAGCAAAAATTTGTACAAAAGTTTTTACTTTTCCTAACCAAGCAACTTTAATACTTGAACTTTCTCCAAGAGAGCTCATCCATTCTCTAAGTGCTGAAACAATAATTTCTCGCATAATAATAATCAAACTAGCAACTGTGATAAACCACATCTGATAAAAATCAACTAATAAAACTAATGCTGTTGATACCATTAATTTATCAGCAACAGGATCTAAAAAAGCACCTAATTTTGAAGTTAATTGCATTTTCCTTGCTAGGTATCCATCTAAATAATCTGTGATGCTAGTTATTGCAAAAACAGCAACAAGCCAAAAATTTACCCAACTAAAAACAGGGGTTTCACTATAGTAAGGTTGATAAAAATATAAAACAACAAAAATTGGAATGGCGACAATTCTAGAAAGCGTCAAAATATTAGGCAAATTAAACATAAAGATTTTATTATTGGCGCGCCCGAAGGGAGTCGAACCCCTAACCGCTCGGTTCGTAGCCGAGTACTCTATCCAGTTGAGCTACGGGCGCAAAGGCAATCATTATCTAGTGCTTTATGATTTTGGTCAAGTTTAATTTTTCTGTTATTCTAAGAAAAACCATACCATTTTGGGAAAATAATAATACTAATTAAAACACATATTTGAATGGCAATAAAAGGCATAACTCCTTTATAAATATCAGTTGTTTTTATTATTTTAGGAGCAACTCCTTTTAAATAAAATAAACTAAACCCAAATGGTGGCGTTAAAAAAGAAGTTTGTAAATTGATTGCAATTAAAATTGCAAACCATGTCATATCAATACCTAAATTCAAAGCTATTGGATAAAGAATTGGAACAATAATTAAAGATATTTCAACAAAATCAATAAAAAAACCTAAGATAAAAATCAACAACATTGCCATAATAATAAAATTCATTTCTTTAGCAGGTAAATTCATAATAAATTCTTCTACTAAAACATCACCACCTGTATAAGTAAAAACCATAGAAAATACTGTTGCACCAATTAGAATTGCAAAAACCATACTACTAACTTTAATCGTTTCTAAACTTGCAGTTTTAAGCATTTTCCAATTAAAACGGCGATAAATTATTGCTAATACCAATGCACCAACAGATCCTATAGATGCTGATTCTGTTGGTGTTGCAATTCCCATAAAAATAGAACCTAACACAACAATAATCAATAACATTGGTGGTAAGATTGCTTTAAACACCCCTAAATATTTATTAAAAGTTAATCTTTTTCTTAAAATAGGAGATGTTGTTTTTTCAGAATATGATACTACGAGCACATAAATAACATACAATCCAATTAAAACTAGTGAAGGAATAATTGCTCCTTTAAATAAATCTCCTACTGCAATACCTAAAACATCTGCCAAAATTATTAAAACAATTGATGGAGGCACTATTTGTCCTAAAGTTCCAGAAGCACAAATCACCCCAGTTGCAAGTGTTTTTTTATAATTATGCTTAAGCATTACTGGTAAGGAAATCACCCCCATTGCAATTACACTTGCACCAACAACCCCTGTTGATGCTGCCAATAATGAACCTACTAAAATAGTAGAAATAGCTAAACCACCACGAATATTACCAAATAACTCGCCCATAGCTTCTAAAAGTTGTTCAGCTAATTTCGTTTTTTGTAAGACAATCCCCATAAAAATGAATAATGGCACCGCCATTAAAATAGTATTTTGCATCACGCTCATAATACGGAGAGGCATTAAAGAAAATAATTCCACACCTTCTGTTAAAACACCAAAAACAACACCAACCCCTGCAAAAGTAAATGCCACAGGAAACCCAAGCATTAGCAATAATAAAATAGTAACAAACATTATTAAACCAATCATTGTTTCCTCAGTTGAATATTGTTTTTAAGAAAGGTTAAACCTAAAATTAATACCAACAAAAAACTAATTGGAATAATACTTTTAATAATAAAACGGTTTGTTAAACCACCAGGATCACCACTTTGTTCATTCAATTTAAAAGCTTCGTAAGCAAAATCAAAACCATAAATAATAATTAATAAACTAATTGGTAAGATAAAAACAAAAAAACCTAAAATATTAATCGTAGCTTTAATTTTTGGTGATTTTTTATCATAAAGAAAATCTACTCTAACATGAGAATCGTGTTGTAAAGTGTAGGAAATACCCAATAAAAACATCGCTGAGAATAAATGCCATTCCATTTCTTGTAAAGCAATAGAAGAATTATTAAAAACATATCTTAAAATAACATCAAGAAAAACATTAAGAATGAGTAATAACAATAACCCTACAATTAAATTTTCAAAAAATTTATTAAACAAAACTATTTAAAAACTATTTAAATATGCTTTATCTGAAATATTTGTCCACGCACGAATTTTTTTAAGATAATTTCTTCTTGATGTAATAATCTCTTTTGATAATGGATCTTTACTTGCTAATTTATCTAGTAATTTTTTATTCGCCTCTTTAAGCTTATCAAAAACCTTTTTAGGAAAAGTTTTAACTTTTATATTAGGAAAATCTTTTTTCATTATTTCCCAATTTTTAGCACTTTCGTGATTAGACCTAACAAGCATATCATAAGCAGATAATTTCATTGCTGTTATTAAAATTGTTTGTAAATCTTTTGGTAATTTATTAAATTTTTTCAAATTAATTAAATATTGCAGTTCAGAACCAGGCTCATGCCAACCTGTGTAATAAAAAGGTGCTATTTTATGAAACCCCATTCTTAAATCTAATGAAGGTCCTACCCATTCTAGGGCATCAATTGTTCCTCTATCTAATGCTGTATATAACTCTCCTGCTGGGATATTAGTTGGTTTTGCACCAACTTCTGCCATAATCTCTCCAGCAAATCCTGGAATACGCATTTTCAAACCTTTTAGATCATCAATTGACTTAATTTCTTTCTTAAACCATCCACCCATTTGATTAGCTGTATTACCACCAATAATAGATTTCAGCCCATATTTTGCATAAACTTTATCCATTAATTCTTTACCGCCACCATACTCAAACCAAGCATGTTGTTCGTTTGCTGTCATATCAAAAGGCATTGAAGTAAAAAATAAGGTATTGATATCTTTACCTTTCCAATAATATGAACCTGAATGTCCTAAATCATATTGCCCAGCTTTGACCATATCAAAAATACCTAAAGGAGCTTTATGTTTATTTTTAGAATCTATTCTAATTATTAAGCGTCCATTTGACATTTCTTTAGCAAGTTTTGCCATTTTTTTTGTCGCATCACCAAAAATTGGAAAATTAGTTGGCCAAGTCTCTGCTAGTTTTAAATGGTAAACTTTATTGTCTGATTGAGTTGTTTTATCATTATGACTGAAAAAACCTGCATTAACAGATGAAACGATAAAAATTAAACTTAAAAAATATTTGTTCATTTTATTTAACAAAGTAAAAAAATGTTATTTTATGCGATAACTTAATTTTTGGGAATTACTTAAATCTGCAAAACTTACTAAAACCTTTATCATTACCTAATACACTCGGAATGACAACCATTAAAATATTTTTATGGATTTAAGTAACTCCCTAATATATAAAAAATACAAAAAAAGAGCGATATTAAATCGCTCTTTTAAAAATAATTAACTTTATAAACTTAGTTGTTCTTATAAGGTCCATTTATGTTTTGATAAGGATAATAACCATTATAACTATAAGGAGTATAAGAATTATAAGGATAGTAACCATTATTACCATAAGGAGGATAATTATTCCAATTAGGATAATAACCACCATAATAGTTATTATCATTCCAAACTTGATCCATTTCTTCTAACCAATAACGAGGATCCCAAACCTCATAAGGATTCCAGTTATTATTCCAACCATTCCAAGCGTTGTTATTCCAAAATGCTGAAGCAGATAAAGAAAATAATAACAATATAAATATAAATATTTTTTTCATAAAATAACTCCAAAATAAAATTGACAATATTACTCCTATATTTTTTTTAATTCAACTGAACTCTTTGCCCCCATTTAACAGGCTCACTCCCTTTAACCAGCCAAACTACAGAAAAATTTGGGGGATATTTGGGGAATATACCTTTTGCATCAGTAAAATAAACCAACAAATCAATATTAATATCTAAAGTTTTTAGTTTATCAAAAACTGCATTAAAATCTGTTCCTGCAATTGATCCTGAAGTATCCAAAGCAATTGCAATATTAATTTGAGTAGAGTGTAGTGATGGCATAATTGCATCTTGACTTCTACGAGAAGCTCTTGCATAAGAAAAATCATCTCTTGCAGTATTTGACATATATTGTGCTAATAGTGATCTCCACGAAACTCTAGGCTCTAAAAACAAACCCACTAATTTAGACCATTTACCATCTAATTTGCCAGATTGTTTGGCTAATTGCGCTGAACTAGCAAGATTTTTCTGCCATTGTGAAGCCAAAGATTCTATTTCATCATGGCTTAATGATGGTGGCTTATCAGCAAGATTATTTTGTGTGTTTCTTGAATTATTATTTTTATCTAGATTTGATGATTCTTGTTGATGATTTTGTAGTTTTTCTTCAGTTGTTGAAGAGTTATCACCACCATTACCATTGCCTTTATCATCATATAAATGTTGGTCTATTGGTTCATTATCTAATTTATCATCAATCAAAGGATAAATTTCTTCAGCAATCATTCCTTTATATTCAAAAAACATTATTGTATTGGTTGGTGGGACAAAACCCTCATCAATTAATAAAGGGTTTATAGCAAAATCACAAGCTAAATCCCAACGATGTTTTTCACGCTTAGCTCTTCTTGCAAAATGTGTTAATGCACAATGCAATGCTTCATGAATAAGGACAAACTTAATTTGTTTAGGGGATAAATCAGTAATATATTCAGGATTAAAATAAAAACTTTTTGCATCAGTTGCTGTTGTTTTACACCATTTTTTTGCAGGAACTAATGGCAGGTGCATCACTAAATTACCTAAAAATGGTTTATCTAAAATCAACTGTGCTCTAGCTTTTGTTAGTCTTGCTATAACTTCATCAATATCAACACTAATTTTTGTATTATCAATTACATTTTCCCCAATTATTTCAATGTTTTTATTCATAAGAGTGCATTATACTTTTATTATGGTTTGATTAATTAGTGGCAAAACATTTAAATATGCTTTTAAGTTGCTCTTCTTAGACTTTATAATACCGTCTTTGTTTGTTTTATACCTTAATGCTAACTGCAAAAATTAAAAAACTATTAATAGAAAAAAATACTGTTTTAGTTGCTCATTATTATGTTGATGGGGCTTTACAAGACTTAGCAGAATCAACTGGTGGTTTTGTTGGTGATAGTTTAGAAATGGCAAGGTTTGGCAAAAATACTAATGCCAAAAACATCATTGTTGCTGGTGTTAGATTTATGGGTGAAACAGCTAAAATTCTATCACCAGAAAAAAATGTTTTTATTTTGGATAAAAATGCTACTTGCTCTTTAGATGAAAACTGCCCTATTGATTCATTTACAAAATTTTGTGATGAACATTTAAATAGAGAAGTTGTTGTTTATGCTAATACCTCAGCAGAAGTTAAAGCAAAAGCTGACTGGATGGTAACTTCAAGTTCAGCATTAAGTGTTATTAATCATCTCAATCAACAAGGTAAGAAAATACTTTGGGCACCTGATAAACATTTAGGACATTATATTCAAAGCCAAACAAATGCTGATATGTTGTTATGGGAAGGAAGTTGTGTGGTTCATGAAAATTTTAAAGCAGAAGGAATTTTAAAACTAAAAAAACAATATCCAAATGCTTGTGTGTTAGTTCATCCAGAATCACCAAAAGAAGTTATAAAAATTGCTGATGTTGTTGGCTCAACAACCGCTCTAATTAATGCTGTTAAAAGTATTTCAAAAAATATTTTTATCGTCGCAACAGATAATGGTATCTTTCATAAAATGAAAGAAGTTAATCCAACCGCTAAGTTTATAGAAGCACCAACTATGGGTGTGGCATCAGATTGTGAAAGTTGTGCTCATTGTGAGTGGATGGCTATGAATACTTTAGAAAAATTATTAGAAGTTTTAGAAAATAATCAAAACGAAATTTTATTAGAAAACAGTATAATTTCCCAAGCACAAAATTCTATTAACAAATTACTTAACTTTACTAAAAAGGATTAAAAAATGGCAGGACATAGTAAATGGCATAATATTCAACACCGAAAAGGTGCACAAGATGCAAAACGAGGTAAGATTTTCACAAAACTAATTAAAGAAATAGTTATAGCCGCAAAAATGGGTGGTGGTGTGCTTGAAAATAATCCATCATTAAGAACTGCAATTGACAAGGCATTAGCTGCCAATATGAAAAAAGATACTATTGATAATGCTGTTAAACGAGGTAGTGGAGATTTAGAAGGCGATAACTATGAAGAAGTTCGTTATGAGGGTTATGGAGTAAATGGCACGGCAATTATGGTGGAATGTTTAACTGATAATCGCAATCGCACTGTTGCTGAAGTTCGTCATGCATTTTCAAAACACGGTGGTAATTTAGGCACTGATGGTTCTGTAGCTTATTTATTTACAAAACAAGGATTTATTAGTTATGAAAACGGCAATGAAGAGCAAATTATGGAAGTTGCTCTAGAAACTGGTGCTGAGGATATTATTACTAATGATGATGATTCTATTGATGTTATCACAACTCCTGAAAATTATTTTACTGTTAAAGAAGCGCTAATTAATGCAGGTCTTGAACCTAACAATAGTGAAATTACTTTTGAACCAGCAACTCGTATTGATTTAAATTTAGGTGATGCTGAAAAATTTATGAAATTAATTGATAGATTAGAAGAACTAGACGACACCCAAGAAGTCTATCATAATGCAGATATATCTGATGAGATCTTAGAGCAGTTGTGAATAATCAAAAACAAAAGTTATTAAAACTTTTAATTGAATACTGTAACAAAATAAACTTATGAAAATTATTAAAAGCATTACTGCATTAAGTCAATTCAAACAAAATGAACTTAATAAAAAACTAAAAAATTGCCAGATTATTGCTACAGAATTTGTCCATTTTGCTAATTTAGACGATGAATTAACTACTGCTGAAGAAAAAACACTAACTACCCTACTTTCTTATAATCAACCATTAGAAATAAATAGTTTAAATAATATTATTTTAGTGCCAAGGTTTGGCACAATCTCGCCTTGGTCATCAAAAGCAACAGATATTGTGCATTTATGTGGTTTAAAAAAAATAAAAAGAATTGAACGAGGGATTATTTATCATTTTGATAAAAAACTAAATAATCAAGAAAAAGCAGATATTTTCGCTAAAGTTGGCGACAAAATGACACAAGTTGTTATTAATAACGAAAACGAAGCGGAAAAATTATTCAAACAACTAGAACCAAAACTATTAACAACCATTGATATTTTAAAAAGCAAACAAAATTTAATTGATGCTAATATTAATCTAGGATTAGCAATGAGTAAGGTTGAAATTGATTATTTATTTGAAAGTTTTACCAAACTCAATCGAAATCCTACTGATGTTGAGTTAATGATGTTTGCTCAAGCAAATTCTGAGCATTGTCGCCATAAAATATTTAATGCTAATTGGACAATTGATAATCAAAAACAAGCAAAATCATTATTTGCGATGATTAAAAACACTTATCAACAAAATCCAGAGGATTTATTATCGGTTTATTCTGATAATTCCGCTGTGATGTCTGGACATAAAGCCCAACATTTTTATCCTGATATTCAAGGAAAATATCAAACAAAAGCAGAAAAACGAGATATTTTGATGAAAGTAGAAACTCATAATCACCCAACAGCAATCGCCCCTTTTGAAGGCTCAGCAACAGGTTCTGGTGGAGAGATTAGAGATGAAGGCGCAACTGGTAGAGGATCAAAACCAAAAATTGGCTTATGTGGTTTTTCAGTTTCAAACTTAAATTTACCAAACAAAGCTCAACCTTGGGAAAAACATTATGGCAAACCAAAAAATATTGTTTCTGCTTTAGATATTATGATTGAGGCACCAATTGGTGCAGCAGCGTATAACAATGAATTTGGGCGTCCTAATTTATGTGGTTATTTTAGAACCTTTGAGCAAACTGATGAAAATGGTGTTATGCGTGGTTATCATAAACCAATTATGCTTGCTGGAGGTATGGGTAGTATTAACAGAGAGCATATTAAAAAAAATAAAATTCCTGCAGGTAGTCATATTATCGTTTTAGGTGGTCCTGCGATGTTGATTGGTTTGGGAGGTAGCTCAGCATCTAGTATCAATAGTGGTGAGCAAAATGAAGAATTAGATTTTGCCTCAGTGCAACGCTCTAACCCTGAGATGGAGCGAAGATGTCAAGAAGTTATTGATAGATGTTGTTATCTAGGTAAAAACAACCCAATTATTTCAATTCATGATATTGGTGCTGGTGGCTTATCAAATGGTATTCCAGAACTAATTAATGATTGTGAAAAAGGTGGTATTTTTGAATTAAGAAATATTCCTTCTGATGAAAAGTCAATGTCGCCGATGGAAATCTGGTGTAATGAATCACAAGAGCGCTATGTTTTAGCTGTTAGTAATGAACATATAAAAACTTTTGAAAATATCGCAAAAAGAGAGCGTGCTCCTTTTGCTATTTTAGGGCAAGCAACTGATAACCAAGAATTAAAACTAACAGATAATTTATTAAATAAAACAGCAATCGATATGCCGATGAGTGTGTTATTTGGAAAGACCCCTAAGATAAACAAAAATATAGATAAAACAATAACTAAAAACAATAAGCTTAACTTTAACTTTGACTTAAAAACAGCAATTAAAAATGTCTTAAACTTACCAAGTGTATCTAGCAAACATTTTTTAATAACTATTGGCGATAGAAGTATCACAGGTTTGGTTGCTAGAGATCAAATGATAGGACCTTACCAAGTTCCAACTGCCGACTGTGCTATTTCAATGAGCGATTATAAAAACTATTTTGGAGAAGCAATGGCATTAGGTGAAAAAACACCTTTAGCTATTAATAATGCAGCTGCAAGTGGAAGAATGGCAATTGGCGAAGCTTTAACTAATCTTTTAAGCGTTCATATTGATGATATTAAGAAGATTAACCTTTCAGCCAACTGGATGTCAGCAACTGGCTCAAATGATGAAGATAAAGCATTGTTTGATACTGTTAAGGCAGTCGGAGAGGAATTATGCCCTGCTCTAGGGATTACTATTCCTGTTGGTAAAGATTCACTTTCAATGCAAACAAAATGGCAAGAAAATAATCAAGATAAAAAAGTTGTTTCTCCTTTATCATTAATAATTACAGCCTTTACACCTATTGAAGATGTTCGTAAGCAAATAACACCATTATTAAATATCCAAGAAGAAACAACTTTATTATTAGTTGATTTAGGAAATGGTAAAAATAGAATGGGTGGTTCTGCACTCTTACAAACTAATAATCAAACATACTACGAAACACCTGATTTAGATAACCCTCAACAATTTAAAGATTTTTTTGCACTTATCAACAAACTAAATTTAGAGGAAAAAATTCTTGCTTATCACGATAGAAGTGATGGTGGAATATTTACAACTTTAGTTGAAATGGCATTTACAACTCATTGCGGCTTAGATATTAAAACTGATGATATTCAAGAACTATTCAATGAAGAGCTTGGGTGTATAATTCAAGTTAAAACAAATATTTATAAAAACATATTAAAGCAATTTAATGATATAAATATTTTTGTTAAAGAGATTGCAAATATAAATAATAATGATAATATTGTTCTAAACAACAAGCTAACTTTCACTAGAAAAGAATTACAAAAGGAATGGTTAAATACTTCTTATGAAATTAAATCTCAACGAGATAATATTGAGTGTGCAAAACAAGAATTAGAACATTGGTTAAGTGATGATAATGGTTTGAAAATCTCTCCATCATTTAATACAAATAAAAGAATTTCTGCTCCATATTTAAATCTAACAAAACCCAAAATTGCCATTTTAAGAGAGCAAGGAGTAAATGGACAAATAGAAATGGCTGCGGCATTTGATACCGTTGGTTTTGAGGCTATTGATGTGCATATGAGTGATATTATCTCAGGCAAACATAATCTAAAAGATATGCAAGCTTTAGTTGCTTGTGGAGGCTTTTCTTATGGTGATGTTTTAGGTGCTGGGCGTGGTTGGGCAAATAGTATTTTATTTAACAATAAGGCTAAAGATGTTTTTGCAAACTTCTTTAATCGTGCTGATACTTTAACCCTTGGTGTTTGTAATGGCTGTCAGATGTTATCAAACCTTACAGAAATCATTCCAAATAGCCAAAATTGGGCGAAATTTGAGCGCAATACATCAGAGCAATTTGAAGCAAGATTTTCATCAGTATTAATCCCTAAATCAAACTCTTTATTTTTAGATGGTATGGAAGGTTCAGTTATCCCAATAGCTATTGCACATGGCGAAGGTAGAGCAACTTTTAAAACTATTGATGAAAATAATTTTGCTTTATTTTATGCTGATGATAAAGGCAACAAAACACAAAATTATCCGCAAAACCCTAATGGTTCAGAACATAGTGTTGCTGGATTAACAAGCTTAGATGGTCGTGTGACAATTATGATGCCACATCCTGAGAGAGTTTTTAGAACTGTGCAAAATTCTTATTATCACAAACCTAACCATAGTGAGTATTCACCATGGTTAAGAATGTTTGAAAATGCTAGAGTTTGTTTTAAATAAAAAGAATCAAAAATTATTTTATTTTTATTTTTCTAGTATTTTTATTTAACTTAATTTTAGGGATTTTTACAATCAATAAATTATCATCTTGTTTCGCAGTAATATTTTTCATATCTGCATCATTAGGCAATGAAAAAGTTTGGTAAAAACTACTAGATTGACTTGTATTTTTATCATTTACTTCACTTTTACCTCGAACAATCAAAACATTATCCCTAGTTGAAATATCTATTTTGTTTTTAGATAAGTTATCAACATCTATATAAACCATATATTGTTTATTTTTTTTAAAAAAATCATGCGCATTGCTATAAGCACTAGCATAAATACTAAGCGGTAATAAAACTAACATTAAAAGTCTTTTCATTGTTTTCTCCTTTCTTAAAAATAAATATAGTTATGTATTGTTTATAAAATTTTCAAGTTTTTTCATAAAGATTTTACAAAACTTTCAAATAATGGATGCCCATCTCTAGGTGTTGAAGTAAATTCTGGGTGAAATTGACAAGCAACAAACCAAGGATGATCAGTTATTTCAACTATTTCAACCAATGAACCATCCTCAGACTTTCCAGATATTTTCAGCCCTACTTTTTCAATTTCTGCAATAAGATTATTATTGACTTCATAACGATGCCTATGTCTTTCCACAATTGAATCTGATTGATAAATATCTTTTACTTTTGAACCCTCAGATAAAATACATTTTTGCCCTCCTAAGCGCATAGTACCTCCTAAATCAGAAGTTTTATCTCTTAATTGAGTATTACCAGTTTCATCTTGCCAAGCAGTGATTAAATCAACCACAGGGTATTTTGTATTTTTATCAAATTCACTACTATTTGCGCCCAACATATTCGCAACATTTCTCGCGAATTCTATAACAACTACCTGCATTCCTAAACAAATCCCTAAATAAGGAATTTTATTTTCTCTAGCATACTGAACTGTTTTGATTTTTCCTTCAACACCTCGATTACCAAAACCACCAGGAACTAAAATACCATTCATATTTTTTAAACAATCAATACCTTCTTTTTCAATATTCTCAGAATCAAAATAATGAATATTTATTTTTGTTTTTGTTCTAATTCCTGCATGAATTAATGCCTCAGAAAGTGATTTATAACTTTCTGTTAAATCCATATATTTGCCTACCATAGCAATATCAACTTCTTTGATTGGATTTTTTAAGTTTTCAACAACATCATGCCATTCTTGTAAATTTGCTTGATTACATTTTAAAGAAAGTTTATTAACAACAATTTCATCTAAACCCTGTTCGTGCAACATTTTAGGAACTTTATAAATAGTATCCACATCAATTGAAGTAAAAACAGCGTTAGACTCAACATTAGTAAATAATGCAATTTTTTTACGCTCTTCTTTAGGTAAATCACACTCTGAACGACAGACCAAAATATCAGGCTGAATTCCAATACCTCTTAATTCTTTAACAGAATGTTGGGTTGGCTTGGTTTTTAACTCTCCTGCCACTTTAATATAAGGCAATAAAGTAAGATGTAAAAACAAAGTATTTTCTTTGCCGACTTCTAAACTAATTTGTCTAATAGCCTCTAAAAATGGCAATGATTCAATATCCCCTACTGTGCCGCCAATTTCAACCAAAGCAACATCGCTACCTTTTGCGCCCTCAAATGTGAGTTTTTTAATTTCATCAGTAATATGTGGAATAACTTGAACTGTCGCTCCTAAATAATCTCCTTTTCTTTCTCTTTCTATTACATTTTGATACACTCTGCCTGTTGTAAAGTTATTCTTCTTACCTAATTGAACTCTTACAAAACGCTCATAATGCCCTAAATCCAAATCTGTTTCTGCACCATCATTAGTCACAAAAACTTCACCATGTTGAAATGGACTCATTGTGCCAGGATCAACATTGATATATGGATCAAGTTTTAATAAAGTGACATTTAACCCACGAGATTCTAATAAAGAAGCTAAAGAAGCTGATACAATCCCTTTTCCTAATGAAGAAACTACTCCACCTGTGACAAAAATATATTTCATAAAAAAATATAAAAAAATGAAAGTCTAATGATACTGTAAAATCTTTTTCAATATGAAATTTTCTGTTTTTATTAATCGTTTTTGGCAATACTTAAAACCACATTCAACTAAGTTTGTTATTACTTCATTGATGATGATATTATCATCATTAATACAAATTGCTCAACCAGAATTACTAGGCAGAATAACCGATGAAGTTTTTTTATTAGACACAACACAACGAGAAGAAAGTTTAGCAATTTTTTATACATTTGTATTATTAGGGTTATTTTTCTTATATTCTCTTAGCTCTTTTATTTCTACTGCAAGTAATGCCTTTGTTTCAGGGCATGTTGTTATGAGACTAAGAAATGAAATGTTTGTAAAATTACAAAAACTCCCTAAAAAATATTTTGACGATAGAACCACAGGAAAAATTCTTTCAAAACTTACTTTTGATGTTAATCAAATTTCCACAACTGCCTCTGACTTATGGATTATTTTAATTAGAGATACAATTTCTGTTATTGGTTTATTGATTTACTTACTTTATGTTAATTGGCAATTAAGTATTGCAATATTGTTTATCTTACCAATTATTGCTTTTGTTCTTAAAATCGCAGGAAAACGCCTAAAAAAATTAAGCGCTTATACTCAAAATACAATGGGGAGTCTTACCCATACTTTAGATGAAAATATTTCCAATCAATCCTTAATAAAAATCTATCATGCGCAGGAACAAGAAACTAAAAAAATAAAAGACTTAACTAATCAACTTAGACAACAGTCCTTTAAAAGCAGTATTACTGATAATTTAAATAGTTCTATGGTTTATATTTTGATTGGTTTAGGTTTAAGTTCTTCAATTTATGTTGCAAGTATTCCTCTTGCAATGACTGCTGGAGAGTTTATTTCATTTTTTACAGCATTTGGGATGTTAATTTCTCCAAGTAAAAATCTTGCTAATCTTAACAAACCTCTACAATCTGCAATGGCAGCTGCTAATAGTATTTTTTCTTTATTAGATACTCAAGAAGAACAAAACCAATCAACAACAAAAATGCAAGATATTAAAGGAGATATTGAATTTAAAAATATCAGTTTTGCATATCAAGATTCAAAACCAGTTTTACATAATTTAAATCTAACTATTAAAGCAGGAGAAAGTGTTGCTCTGGTAGGTGAAACTGGCAGTGGAAAAACAACACTAAGCCAATTACTTTGTCGTTTTTACAAACCACAACAAGGTGAGATTACAATTGATAATCAAAATATTGAACATTTTGATATTAACTCATTAAGAGAGAATATTGCTTTTGTTGATCAAAAAACAGCTCTTTTTAATGACACTATTTTTGGCAATATAGCTTTTGGACAAATTGATAATATTGATTTTGAAACGGTCAAACAAGCTTCTAAAATTGCCAATGCCCAAGATTTTATAAATAAATTAGAAAATAAATTTAATACTCAAATTGGCGAGGATGGTGCAAAATTATCAGGTGGGCAAAGACAACGCCTCTCTATCGCTAGAGCTGTGACAAAAAACGCACCTATTTTAATTTTAGATGAAGCTACTTCATCACTAGATTCAGCAACAGAGCGAAAAGTACAAGAAGCTATTAACAATATTCAAAAAAATAGAACTACTATTATTATTGCGCACCGATTATCCACAGTTGAAAGGTGCGATAAAATCATTGTTTTAAAGCAAGGTGTAATCATTGAACAAGGCTCACACTCAGAATTATTAGCTCAAAATGGCGAATACAAAAAACTCTATCAAAGTCAATTTTAAAAATACTTTGCATATTTTAATCATAGCCCCTGCTTGGCTTGGTGATTTTGTAATGATGCAAAGTTTATTGATTGCTATAAAAAACAAATACCCTAAGGCAAAAATTGATGTTATTGCTAATAAACTCTGTTTGCCTTTAGCTGAGTTTATGCCTCAAATCAATCAAGTTATTGAACTTAATACCCAACATGGGAAGTTTGATTTCAACAAACGAAAAATATTAGGAAAATCATTAAAAGGGAAATATGATTTAGCAATCATTTTACCGATTACTTGGAAATCAGCTTTAGTGCCTTTTTTTGCAAATATCCCTGAAAGAATAGGTTTTTTAGGTGAAATGCGTTTTGGTTTAATTAACAATAAAATCAAACTTAACAAACAAAAAACTCCTTTAATGGTTGATAGATATTTATTAATGTTATCTCAAAAAATTACTAAAGATTTATATCCTAAATTTAATATCAACACTCAAATTATTCAAAAATCAGTTGCTTTATGCCCAGGTGCTTCTTATGGTCCTGCAAAGAAATGGCCTGTTGAATATTTTTATGAATTAGCAGAAAAACTAACCAATAAAGGTTATTTATGTTTTATATTTGGCTCTCAAGCGGAAAAAAAAGATGCTGATAAAATCAAAAATAATAATCCTAAAATTACCAATTATGTTGGAAAATTAACTTTAAAAGAATCTATAAAAAAAATGTCTGAAATGGAGATTATCATTAGTAATGACTCTGGCTTAATGCATATCGCTTCTGCTTTAAACAAAAAAGTCATTGCAATTTTTGGCTCATCAACCCCAAAACATACACCACCTTTAAACGACAAGGCGATTATCTTACAGACTGATGAAAAATGCAGGCCTTGTTTTGCAAAAACTTGTCGTTTTGATCATTACAATTGTTTGAAAAATATTTCAGTTAGTGATATTTTAAAAGTTATTTAACTTTTTTTAAGAACTAAATACCCAATAATCCCAGATAAAAATGAAGCGATAAGAATTGCTAATTTATCTGTATATTGAAAAACACTATCATCTTCAAACGCTAAAGAAACGATAAATAAACTCATCGTAAAACCAATACCAGTTAATATAGAAACACCATAAAGCTGTAACCAATTACTTTCTTTTGGTAATTGAGCTAATTTTAGTTTTATAGCAATAAAACTAAAACCAAACACGCCAATTTGTTTACCTAAAAATAAACCAAGCATTATTCCCAACGGGACATTATTAGACATCTGATTTAATGATATACCAGTGATATCCACACCTGCATTAACAAAAGCAAATAAAGGAAGAATAAAAAAAGATACCCAAAAGTGTAGGCTATGTTCAATTTCTTTAAGTGGAGAGAATAATTGTTTATTTTCATCTTTTGCTTTTAATGGAATAGTAAATGCCAAAGCAACACCTGCTAAAGTAGCATGAACACCAGATTTTAAAACACTAATCCATAGTATTGTTCCAACAACAAAATATGCTGTTTTTTTAGAAACACCAAAAATATTTAACACAATTAAAATTATTAAAGAAAAAAGTGCTATTGTGATAGAGAATGCAGAAAGTTCTGTTGTATAAAAAATAGCAATTATGACGATAGCCCCTAAATCATCAATAATAGCTAATGCCATTAAAAATATCTTAAGACTAACAGGCACTCTATTTCCTAATAAAGAAAGTATCGCTAATGCAAAAGCAATATCTGTTGCTGTTGGAATTGCCCAGCCATTCTCAGCAATAGGGTGACCTTGATTGAATATTAAATATATAACTGCTGGAACAATCATACCGCCAACAGCAGCAATTCCAGGTAAAGCTATTTGTCTTAATGATGATAAATGCCCTTCTAGGATTTCTCTTTTTACCTCAAGCCCAATTAATAAAAAGAAAACAGCCATTAACCCATCATTAACCCAATGATAAAGTGATTTATCTAAAGACAATGAACCAACTTTTATTTCTATAGGAATATGTAAAAACCACTGATATAGTGGTGCCATAAATGTATTACTTAATACAAGTGCTAATAAGGTTGCAAATATTAATAAAATTCCACTAGATGATTCTTTTTTTATAAATTCTTCAATTATTTTCATGATTATTTATTTTAAAAATCCATCTAAAAATTTATAAAAATCGCTATTATACAAGCAGTCTATAATAAAAATTATATTAAAAAAATGCAGTATTTCATGAACGCATACACTTTTAAGTGTTTTTGTAGATTTAAATATACAGTTCTCAAATTTTTTTAACTACTGCACTATAAATACTTCCTACCTAAATAACAAAAATGTACTGTGACTATAACTGGTAAAAAAACTATAACTATATCTTCAATACTAGAGATTTTTATCAAATACCCCAAAAAACACAAAGCAATCAGACCTGCTATTAGAAAAAATTTAATTCGTCTTATATCTTTAATACAAAAAGATGGTATCAATAACTTAATCGTAAGCTTGGATATCCCCCAAAGACCAAGACCACCAA
>FPHJ01000040.1_pt1 | contig 18877 bp, 19 predicted proteins | sample 1057411 | NCBI WGS metagenome assembly FPHJ01 (sample SAMEA4473313, study PRJEB15554) | hydrothermal vent metagenome | biome: marine basaltic hydrothermal vent biome; feature: marine hydrothermal vent; material: water | place: Pacific Ocean | collected 2011-06-14/2011-07-23 | depth 1199 m
AAATACCAATAAAATTAATAAATCTACAAAAGAATCAATTAAATCAGTAACTTTAAATCCACAGCAACAAACTTATCGTTATACATTAGCATCAGATTATTTAGCCTCTAAACAATACAACTTAGCACTTAAAGAAATAAAAAAAATCCTAGCTAAAAGACCTTATCATTACCCTGCTCTAGCATTAATTAGTAGGGTTTATCTTATAAAAAAAGATTATAAAAATGCTGAGATAACATTAGAAAGACTAGCGAATATTATGCCAACACATTCATTAGTTAAACAATACTTAACACAGTTTTATAATGTAAATGTTGCAAGATATATCAAACAAAAAAAATACAAACAGTTAAAACAAATTTACTTAAAACTTATAAATATTAGTAAAACAGCAGTTAATTATCAAAACCTAGCAATTATTATGTTTAATTATTTAGACGAGAAAAAACAATCTGTTTATTATTTTAAACAAGCAATAAAACTTAATCCTAATTTACCACAAGTCAATAATATTAAAAATATTATTAAACGCTATCAGTAAAATATTTTGGATTTATTGTAAAAATTACTAAAAAACAGCGCTGTTTTTATTATTCTTTATTCTTGTTCTGTATTTCACTTTTTGCTATAAAAAATTATCTTGTATAAATTGTAATTCATTTTTTATACCTAATGTATTAGTGATTATTTATATCTTTATTAAAAACTAACCAATATAGCAACTATTACTAAAAATATATCTAATATTAGCATCCTAAGATGAGTATATTAAACATAACGATTTTACATAAATTTATTTACCAAATTGACAAGTAAATACACCCAAAACCATACTAAAAAATGCAGTGTTTAATGAACTCATATACTTTTAAGTGTTTTTGTAAATTTAAGTATATAATTCTCTTTATTTATCCAAAAAAAACAATTATGGAAACAGATTCATTAAATGCAGATTTAAGCAGTGGTATAGCTGCTTTTGAAAGCAAAAATTTTGCTATGGCTTATCAATTATTATTACCTATTGCAACACAAGGTGATGATGAGGCTTTATTTCGTGTTGGAATGATGCAAATGAATGGTTTAGGTATGGTTGAAGACCAAAACACTGGTTTTGAAAACTTAAAAAAATCAGCAGAAAAAGGACATGGTTTTGCTAAACATATGGTTGGTGTTGCTTATATGCAAGGTGAAGGTGTTGAAAAAGATATTAAACAAGCAATTAACTATTTTGAACAAGCTGCAGATTTAGGACTTGCTGGTGCAATGATGACTTTAGGGATGATTTATGAAGAAGGTAAAGATGTCCAACAAGATACACAAAAAGCACAATACTATTATAACTTAGCAGAAAAAAACACATGAAAACTCGTTTTGCACCCTCACCTACAGGTGATTTACATATTGGCGGAGCTAGAACTGCACTATTTTCTTGGCTTTGGGCAAAAAAAAATAAAGGTGAATTTTTATTAAGAATTGAAGATACAGATTTAGAGCGTTCAACACAACAATCAATTAATGTTATTTTAGAAGCGATGAAATGGTTAGGGCTTGATTATGATGGACAAGAAATCTATCAAACAAAGCGTTTTGAACGCTACAAAGAAATTATCGCCCAACTATTAAAAGAAGATAAAGCTTATTACTGCACTTGTTCAAAAGAACGATTAAATGATTTAAGAGAGGGTTTGAAAGCCAAAGGTGAGAAAGCAAAATATGATGGTTTATGCCGTAATGCCAAACATAAAAGTGGTGTTATTCGTTTTAAAAATCCCATAGATGGTGTTGTGAGTTTTAATGATGAAGTTAAAGGTATTATCACTATTGCTAATAATGAACTTGATGATTTAATTATAGAAAGAAGTGATGGCTCACCAACTTATAACTTAAGTGTTGTTGTTGATGATCACGATATGGATATTGAAACTATCATTCGTGGTGATGATCATATTAACAACACACCAAGACAGATAAACTTATACCAAGCTTTGGGCTGGGAAGTCCCTAAATTTGCTCATTTACCAATGATTCTAGGTAGTGATGGTTCTAGGTTATCAAAACGCCATGGTTCTGTTAATGTAATGCAATATAGAAACGATGGTTTCTTACCAGAAGCTATTTTAAATTATTTAGTTCGTTTAGGCTGGTCGTATGGTGATAAAGAAGAATTTTCAATCAATGAAATGATTGAATTATTTGAATTAAAAAATATCAATAAAGCTGCTGCTTCATTTAATGCTGAAAAATTACTTTGGTTAAACCAACAATATATTAAAAAAACTGATAATGATGAACTAATAAAACATTTAGACTGGCATTTTAAAGAACAAAATATCACACCTAATAAACAATTAGACGCTGTTATTACTATCTTAAAAGAGCGTTCAAAAACATTAAAAGAATTAGCTGAACAATCAGCGATGTTTTTTCAAGATATTATTATTGATGATTCTCTAGCTAAAAAACATATTACTGAAAAATCAAAACAAATTTTAAACGCCCTACTTCAAAAATTAAAAACTATTGATAAATGGAATGCTGAAAATATTAAAACTTGTATAACAGAAGTTTGTGCTGAATTTGAAATTGGTTTTGGCAAGGTTGGACAACCTTTTAGATTAGCTTTAAGTGGCAATGGCATCTCACCAAGCATTGATATTACAGCTGAATTAGTAGGACAAAAAATAACACTTAATCGTTTAGAAAAAATAATAAAGCTTTATTAAATAAGTTAATAAAAAACTAACTTAATAATGATTTTGAAAACTCAATCCAGTAATCAGGGAACAAACTAAAAATAACTATCATTAAAGTATTGATAATCAACATCAATTTAATATCAACAACATTATATATTTTAAATTCTCTCTCAGAAGTTTCAAAATACATTGCTTTAATTACTCTTAAATAATAATAAGCACCAATAACAGCAAAAATAACAGCAACAATAGCTAATTCCACAAATCCAGCATTTAGAACTTGCTGAATAATATAAAACTTACTATAAAAACCAATTAATGGTGGAATACCTGCCATTGCTAAAATAACAATTAACATCATTAAAGCTAATGACGGATGAGACTTAGCTAAACCATTATAATCACTAATATTTTCAGCTTCAAAACCTTTGCTATTAAGATAAATAATTACCCCAAACCCAGATAAACTTACTAAGGAATAAACCAAAACATAAAATAACCCACTAGCAATACCATCAATACTACCTACAGCAAAACCTAATAATACAAATCCAACATGTGAGATAGTTGAATAAGCTAATAAACGCTTTAAATTAGTTTGCACAATTGCAACTAAAGTACCTAAAACAATCGACAAAATTGATAAAATCAGTAATAATTCTTGCCAATGACTAATTAAACCACCTAAGGCATCATGGACTAATCTAACCATAATAACAAAAGCAGATATTTTAGGTATTGAACTCAAAAACATTGTCACAGCTGTTGGTGCACCATGATAAACATCAGGTATCCACATATGAAATGGAACAGCTCCTAATTTAAAAGCAATACCAATAATAACAAAAGTTAAACCAAAATTAAGAACTAAAAGTTCTCTATCTGTCATTATTTGTTGTGTTGTTTGTGATATATCAATAATATTTAAACTACCTGTAATACCATATAGCATTGACATACCATAAAGTAGAATTCCAGAAGATAAAGCACCTAACACAAAGTATTTTAAAGACGCTTCAACAGCATTTACTCTGTGTTTTGCCATAGCAATTAAAGTATAAAGTGATAATGATAATAACTCTAATCCTAAATAAATAGTCAATAAACTATAACCAGACATCATTATCATTGTGCCAAAAATTGCTAATAATGATAGGATAAAATATTCATTACTATAAAACCGATGGACTTTTAGATAATAACGAGAATACAATAAAAACATCATAGAAAAAACTATAACAACAATTTTCAAACTATTAGATAAATTATCAAAAATAAATTGATCGTTTAAAATAATTTGTGTATCACTACCAACCAAAAACAATAAAAATATACTGGTTAATAACAATGTAAATTGAGAAAGGTAATAAGTAGTTTCTTGATTTTTTTTTGACAAAAACAGACTTAATATCAAAATAACAACAACTGAAGTTAATAAGAATATCTCTGGAATAATAAAAAACAATTGTGATAAATCGAAATTTATGTTCATAATTTACTACTTATTGATTGATTAAATAAATGTTCTATTGATGGATAAATAGTTTCTAATAATAAATTAGGATAAATACCAAAAAATAAAACAGTGAGTGCCAATAAAGTAAAAATAAAAAATTCACGTCCATTAATATCTCTTAATTTTTCAACATTAGCATTAGTAACATTTCCCCAAAATACTCGTTTAACCATCCACAAAGTATAACTCGCTCCTATTATTAATGTTGTTGCAGCAATTAAAGCATACCAAAAATTGATTTTCATTGTTGATAAAATAACCATAAATTCACCAACAAATCCTGAAGTTCCTGGTAGTCCTGCATTTGCCATTGAGAATAAAATTACAAAAAACATAAATATTGGCATTTTATTTGCTACACCACCATAATCTGCAATTTTTTTAGAATGCATTCTCTCATATAACACTCCAATAATAAAAAACATTCCAGCAGAAATAAACCCATGAGAAATCATTTGCATAAAACCACCTTCTAAACCTAATAATGCCATTTCTTTATGATTTACCAAACTAAAAATACCAAAAACACCTAATGTCACAAACCCCATATGTGCAATAGATGAATAAGCAATTAGTTTTTTCATGTCTTTTTGCACTAAAGCAATAAAACTAATATAAACAATTGCAACTAAAGAAAGAATAATAATGGTTTCAGCAAACAAACTAGAAGCATCAGGGGTAATCGGAAGGCTAAATCTAAAGAAACCATAACCACCCATTTTTAACATAATAGCTGCTAGAATAACAGAGCCACCAGTTGGCGCTTGAACATGAGCATCAGGCAACCAAGTATGTACAGGAAACATTGGTACTTTTACGGCAAATGCTAAAAATAATGCCCAAAAAATAAAACTTTGTTCTGTCTTGCTTAGTGCTAAAGAATGAAAGTCTAAAATAGAAAAACTATCACCAATATTAAACATATAAATAAAAGATAACAACATTAAAACAGAACCAAAGAATGTATATATAAAGAACTTAATTGCTGCATAAGTTCTATTTTCTCCACCCCAAATACCAATAATTAATAACATTGGAATTAAAGAAGCCTCCCAAAAAATATAAAACAACATACTATCTAGGGCTGAAAAAACACCAATAATTAAACCTTCCATCATTAAAAATGATGCCATATATTGATTAAGCCTTGGCATATTCCAAGCACCAATCAATACTAAAACAGTTGAAAAAGTTGAGAGAATAATCAATGGCATTGAAATACCATCAACACCTAAATAGTATTCAATATTAAAACTTTTAATCCAACTTTTTTGTTCTACAAATTGCATTAAATATGTTGTTGAGTCAAATTCTTTCCATAAACTTAAAGAAAGAATAAAAACAAATAATGATGTTGAAACTGCAATAAATCTAATAATACTATCATTTTTAATTTGTAATAAAACCAATGAAATCAATATCGGAATCCAAATTAAAATGCTAAGTAAATAATTATCCATAATCTATACTCTAATCAAAATAACAAATAAGATAACATCAATAATAAACCAATAATCATCCAAAATGCATAATGATATAAATATCCTGTTTGAATTTTTCTTGAAATATTAGCAAAACCAACAATAATGACTGCAACACCATTAATAATAAAGGTATCAATAAGTTTAATATCAAAAACATTACTAAAAAATCTACCTATTCCCCTAGAACCTTTAGCAAAAAATACTTCATTTAATTTATCAAAACCATAACCTTTTTCTAGAATACTACGCAATATAAAAAACCTTTTATTTAAAAAATAAGCAATATTAGGTTGTTTTAAGACTAACAACCATGCTAAAAAAATACCTAAAATCATTGTCCAAAAAGTAAGTGTTTGAAACGAATGTAAAATCATTTCATAAGCAGAATGAAAAAAGTTTTTTAATAAAACCATCGTTGTATGTCCATCAGCAATAAAAATACTTTTTGCAAAAATACCTTTACTAAAAAAATCACCAAATAAAATTGGTTCAATCAAAACAAAACCTATCATAACTGAAGGGATTGCTAATAACATTAATGGGATAGTAATTGAATACTCTGATTCTTTAATTTTATGATGTTTATCCGTATTATCTTTACCGTGAAAAACCATAAAAAACAATCTAAAACTATAAAAAGCAGTTAGACCAACACCTAAAACTAATACATAATAAATAATATTAGCATAAGGTAGTGTTGAAAAATGAGCCGCTTCAATAATCATATCTTTTGAATAAAATCCTGCAAACCCAGGCATTCCTATTAGTGCTAATGTGCCAATAAACATTGTAATATAAGTAATTGGCATTTTCTTCCACAAGCCACCCATTTTTCGCATATCTTGTTGATGATGTAATGCGACAATAATAGATCCTGCTGCTAAAAACAATAATGCTTTAAAAAATGCGTGTGTCACTAAATGAAATATTGCAACAGAATAAGCTGAAACACCTAATGCAACTGTCATATAACCTAGTTGTGAAAGTGTGGAGTATGCCACAACTTTTTTAATATCTGTTTGAATACAACCTAAAAAACCCATCAAAATAGCTGTTGTTGCCCCAATTATCATAATAGTAATTAAAGCAACCTCTGAGAGTTCAAATAAAGGTGACATTCTAGAAACCATAAATATTCCTGCTGTAACCATTGTTGCGGCATGAATAAGTGCAGAAATTGGTGTTGGTCCTTCCATAGAATCAGGCAACCAAACATGTAATGGTACTTGAGCTGATTTACCCATAGCCCCAACAAATAATAATAAACAAATTACAGTTATTAAAGAAGTATCACCAAAAATAGTTAATTGAGATAAGCTACTACTCTGGGCAAAAATTTCCTTATAGTCCATACTGCCTGTATAAATAAAGATCAAAGCAATTCCTAACAAAAACCCAAAGTCTCCAACTCTATTAACTAAAAATGCCTTCATATTTGCAAAAATAGCAGATTCTTTTGTAAACCAAAAGCCAATTAATAAATAAGACACTAAACCAACAGCTTCCCAGCCAAAAAATAATTGCATAAAATTATTAGACATTATCAGCATTAACATTGAAAAAGTAAATAAAGAAATATAACTAAAAAACCTTGTATATCCTTTATCTTCTTTCATATAACCAATAGTATAAATATGCACCATTAATGAAATAAAATTAACAACCATCATCATCATTGCAGTTAAATTATCTATCATAAAACCAATACTAATATTTAACTTGCCAATACTTAACCAAGTATATAAATTTTGATTAAAAACTTCAGCTTGATTGAGAATATGATGCTCAAAAACAAACCATGATAATATTGTAGAAACTAACACCCCTAAAATTGCAATCCAATGTGAAAGTGTTTTTCCTAAATAGTAGCCAAAAAAACCAACAATAATAGAACCAATTAATGGCGATAAAACTATGGCTAAATAAATATTTTCCATAATCATCCTTTTAAACTATTCGTTACATCAATACTAACTGAATGTCGGCGTCTAAATAATAAAACTAAAATTACTAAACCTAATACAACTTCAGCTGCTGCAACCGTTAAAATAAAAAATACAAAAATCTGTCCAGCAGTATCAGATAAATAATAAGAAAAAGCAACAAAGTTAGTATTCACTGCTAATAAAATTAGTTCAACACACATTAAAAGTGTAATAACATTTGTCCTATTGATAAAAATACCAGCCATACCAATACAAAAAATAATACTACTCAATATTAAATAATTAGAAAGACTAATCATTATTGCTCCCTTTTTTATCACTAACCATTCTCAAACGATTTTTTGCTTCAACGCTAACTTGTTTTTTTATATCTTGTATTTTTCTTCTTGTTGAGTTATGTCTTTGGGTTAGAGTTATTGCGGCAATAATTGCTACTAATAATATGACTGATGCTAATTCAAATGGATAAACAAATTCTGTATAAAGTTGTTTTGCTAATTCAGTAATATTGCTATATCCAATACTATGTCTAATAGGCTCAGAAATAATATTTAAACCAAATATTTCTTCTCCTAATACCAATGATATTTCACTAATCAAAACAACTGAAACTAAAACACCGAATGGTAAATATCCTGCAAATTTTGCTTTAAGTGTTGATTTGTCAATATCTAACATCATTACAACAAACAAAAACATTACCATCAAAGCACCAACATAAACTAAAACTAAAATCACTGCTAAAAATTCTGCTTCTAATAGCATCCATATACTAGCTGCACTAAAAAAAACCAAAACTAATGACATAACAGAACGCACGGTATTTCTTGTTAAAATCATTGTTAAACTAGCTGTAATCAGCCAAAAAGAAAACCAATAAAATAAAAATTGTTGAAATTCCATTATCGATATTCCCTATCTATTTTTCTATTATCAGAAATTTTATTTTCATATTTTATTCCTAATTCTAATAATTTATCTTTAGTTAAAATACTTCCATCTCTTGATTCAAAAGCATAATCAAAAATATCAGTCTCAACAATTGAATCAACTGGACAAGACTCCTCACAAAAACCACAAAAAATACACTTAAATAAATCAATTTCATATTTAGTTGTTCGTCTTGAACCATCTTCTCTAAGGTTTGATTCTATTGTAATTGCATTAGCAGGACAAACAGCCTCACACAATTTACAAGCAATACATCTTTCTTCACCATTTGGATAAAGCCTTAATGCATGTAAGCCTCTAAATCTTGGTGATATTGGCGTTCGTTCTTCAGGAAATTGTACTGTTATTTTTTTCTTTATTAACTCTTTAGCAGTTACACCTAAGCCATCTCTTAACTCTTTGAGTGTAAATATTGAATAGATTTTTTTTAAATAATTAATCATCTCAATAATTGCCCTGTTAATGCTATTACAAATATCCAAACAATTGTTAATGGTAAGAATATTTTCCAACATAATCGCATAATTTGATCATAACGAAATCTAGGAAATGTTGCTCTAAACCATAAAAATAAAAATAAGAAAAATATTGTTTTAAACAATACCCAAATAAATCCTGGAATAAAAGAAAACATCGTTCCTAAATAAGGAACGCCATTAAAAGGAGAATACCAACCACCAAAAAATAATAATGTTGTTAAAACAGACATTAAAATCATATTTGCATATTCTGCTAAAAAGAAAATCGCAAAACTCATACCTGAATACTCAACATGAGTACCACCAACAATTTCACTCTCTCCTTCAACCACATCAAACGGTGCTCTATTAGTTTCAACTAAAGCAGAAATAAAAAATACTACCAACATTGGTAATAAAGGTAACCAATACCAATCTAGAATACCACCTTTCTGCATTTCTACAATCGTTTGTAAATTAACACTACCAGCCAACATAACTACAGTTACTAATGCAAAACCTATCGCAATTTCATAAGAAACCAATAAAGCTGCTGAGCGTAATGCACCTAATAAAGCATATTTTGAATTAGAAGCCCAACCTGCAAGAATAATTCCATAAACACCTAAAGAACCTACTGCTAGAACAAATAACAAACTAACATCTAAATTAGTCATAAATATATTACTAGATAATGGCACAACTGCCCAAACAGTAATTGCTGGTGCAATTGCCATAATTGGTGCAACAAAATAAAGATATAAATTAGCTTTATTAGGATAAATAACCTCTTTAAATAAAAGTTTAAGAAAGTCTGCAATTGGCTGTAACCAACCTTTAGGACCAACTCTATTAGGTCCAATTCTAGCCTGCATATAACCAATTATTTTTCGCTCTGCATAAGTTAAATAAGCAACACTTAACATCAAAGGAATAATCAATATCATTGCAAATAAAAATAATGTAATAACTAATGCTATATCTAATGGGATATATTGTGCGATAAATTGTTGCACTGTATTAATCATTATTTAATACCTTAATTGTTTTTTCTTGATTACTATATACAAACACACTCATTTCTTGCATTTTGTTATCAATAATTATTGGAATATTTTTAAAATTATCTTTTAACTTTAAAAAGTTTAATGTTTTTTCGTTCATAATCGCTCTGTTTAAACGCCCTATTTCTGTTTGTTGTAAAGGTTCTGAATGGCGACATAAAACATCTTTATTATAAGGAGAACTCAACCAAATTACTTCAACATCATTAGCTTCTTTAAAATTAATTTCTTCATTATTTTTAGCAATAGGTTTTTTATGGTTTATTGTTTCTATCAAAATTTCAGATTCGTTATTCCAATCAAAACCTTCTAATAAAAACTTATCTGCAAGAATTTTTAATATTTTCCAAGCATTCTTTACTTTAGATTCAGAACAAACACTATTATGCGTGGTTTGTAATTCACCAAATACATTAATATGCGATCCTTTTGTTTCATAAAAAGCACTTATTGGCAAAATAACATCTGCATATTCATCAACAATATTGCTTTGAAAACTATTTAAACTACAAACAAAATCAGCATTTTTAAACGCTGTTATTGTTTTATCAAAATTATAAACATCAAATTCTGGATAAATATCTAACAATAAATAAGCTTTTAAATCAGCATCAAACATCTCTAAAGTATTTAATCCTTCATTTTTAGGAATAGCCCCTGCAACAAAAGCAGAAGTTAAATTCGTATCTTCACTTAAAACAATTAAATTACTTTGGGTAATTTCTACAATATTTTGTGCTGTTTGATAGATAAAATTAGCATTATTATTTAAGAAAATATGAGAACCTAAAATCAAACATCCTTTATCTTCTTGCTCCAACAACTTTTTAGCATATGGATTATCTGTATTGTTTTTTAATGCCTCTAATATATTTTTTAATTCAATCGCAATATTACTTGGCGAAAGAATTGTTTGATTTGTTGGATAATTAAATTCAAAACCTGTTGTGTTAATAACATCTATAACACCACCATTAAGAGATTGCTGGCGTAATCTATGGTTTAACATTGGTTGTTCTAATTTAGGATTTCCACCAACTAATAATGTATATTTTTGTTGTGTTAATTGTGGTAAATTTATCGTTGCTGAAGGTGGAATTTCCAAACTTAAATCAGGCGTATTTAAACGACTATCAATATTTTTACAGCCTAATTTTCTTAATAATTTTTGAAAAACAAATAATTCTTCCAATGTGCTATTAGCAGATGCTAATCCAGCTACTTTTTTAATTGTTTGTTTTTTTATAACTTTTAAAAAACCTTTAACTGCAAAATCTAAAGCAACTTCCCAATCAACTTCTTGCCATTTATTTTCAACTTTAATTTTAGGTGTTAACAAGCGCTTATCACTTTCTAAACCTTGATAAGAAAATCTATCTCTATCAGAAATCCAAGTTTGATTGATATCCTCATTTTCTCTCGCAACAACTCGTTTTGCTTTATTTTTATAACATTGAATAGAAATATTAGAGCCGATACAATCATGTCTAGCGACACTCTCTTTAGTTGTTAATTCCCAACTTCTTGCTTGAAATCTAAAAGGTTTTGAAGTTAGTGCACCAACAGGGCAAACATCAATCATATTTCCTGAAAGTTCTGAGTTAATAGTAGCATTTATAAAAGGTTCAATCTTACTATTTTCTCCTCTGCCAGTCATACCCATTTCTATAGTTCCTGCAATCTCTTCACCAAATCTAACACAACGAGTGCAATGAATACATCTAGTCATATCTGTTTGAATTAAAGGTCCTATATTTGCATTACTAACCACTCTTTTTCCTTCAGAAAAGTTAGAAATACCTGAACCATACAATACAGCAATATCTTGAAGTTCACACTCTCCACCTTGATCACAAATCGGACAATCTAGGGGGTGATTTATTAATAACATTTCCATTACTGATTTTTGTGCATTAACTGCGATCTCTGATTTGGTATGAATCTTCATACCTTCTACTACAGGTGTAGAACAAGCAGGTTGTGGTTTTGGTGATCCTTCAACTTCTACTAAACACATCCGACAATTTGCAGCAATGGATAAATGTTTGTGATAACAAAATCTAGGCACAGGAATTCCTGAATTATCAGTAATATTGATAATTTTCTCTCCCGCCTCAACAGAGATTTTTTTATTATTTAATTCAATTTCTATCATTTATCTACCAAACTTTTACCATTCTCAATGTAATACTCAAACTCCTCACGAAAGTTTCTAATAAAACTCTCAACTGGCATTGCCGCAGCATCACCTAAAGCGCAAATAGTATTACCAATAATTTTGTCTTGCACACTTAATAATAAATCTAAATCTTCTTTTTTACCATTACCGTCTAAAATTCTTTTTAACACTCTATATAACCAACCTGTTCCTTCACGACAAGGGGTGCATTGACCACAACTTTCATCATAATAAAAATGTGCTAAACGAGTGAGTGTTTTAACCATACAAATACTATCATCAATAACAATAACTGAGCCTGCACCTAACATAGACCCTGCTTTTCCAATACCATCATAATCCATAGTCATATTCATAGCTACTTCTGCTGTTAAAACTGGTGTTGATGAACCACCAGGGATAACTGCTTTTAATTTACGCCCTTCTTTAACTCCACCTGCCATCTCTAGTAAATCTTTAAATGGTGTTCCCATCGGCACTTCAAAATTTGCAGGTTTTTGCACACAACCTGAAACAGAAAATATTTTACACCCACCAGAATTCTCTACTCCCAAATCCCTAAACCACTCTCCACCTTTTTCTAAAATTGAAGGTACTGATGCAAAACTCTCAGTATTGTTTATAGTTGTTGGTTTGCCATACAAACCTACATTAGCAGGAAATGGTGGTTTAAATCTAGGCTGACCTTTTTTTCCCTCAATTGATTCTAACAATGCTGTTTCTTCCCCACAAATATAAGCACCAGCACCTAAATGAGTATATAAATCAAAATCTATTTTTGAGTTTTTAATGTTCTTGCCTAATAATCCAGCCTCATAAGCATCTTTTAAAGCATCTTCAAAACGATTAAATGGCTCTATAAATTCACCACGAATATAGTTATAACCAACAGTTGCATTCATCACAAAACCACCAATTGCCATACCTTCAATTACAGCATGTGGGTTATATCGCAAAATATCTCTATCTTTACAAGTTCCAGGTTCGCCCTCATCAGAATTACAAACGACATACTTTTGTCCCTCTTGATTTCTAGGCATAAAACTCCATTTAAGACCAGTAGGAAAACCAGCTCCACCACGACCACGAAGATTAGATATTTTTAATTCATTTATAATTTCATCTGCTGAAATCTTACCTGCAAGAACTTTTTTCCAAACAGAATATCCTCCATTCTCTTGATAAGTTTTTAAACTCCAAGAGTTTGGTTTATCTAAATTCTTAAAACAAACTTCATTCATAAGTTATCTAAAATTTCATCTAATTTATCTGTCGTTAGATTTTCATAATAAGTACCACCAATCTGCATCATTGGCGCCCCAACACAAGAACCTAAACATTCAACTTTTTTCAAACTAAACCTGCCATCTCTCGTGACATCACCGACTTTAATATCTAATTTATTTTCTAAATAAGAAATTAAATCATCAGCACCATTTAACATACAAGAAATATTATGACAAAATCTAATTTGGAATTTACCTACTTTTTTATGATTGTAGTTTTCATAAAATGTTGCAACTTCTTGAACTTTAACCTCAGGCATTTCTAAATATTTAGCAACACTTTTGATTTGTTTTTCATCTAAAAAACCTTTATTCTCTTCTTGAACAATTTTCAAACTCTCCATAACAGCAGATTGTTTTTGCTCTGATGGATATTTTTCTATCCATTTGTCTATTTTTTGTTGTGCTTCTTTTGAAATCATAATTAACTTATAAAATTAACTCTATTAAAAAGGAAAAATACGAAGTTTCTCATCTATCTATCTCTCCAAAAACAATATCCTGTGTGCCAATAATAGTGACGACATCAGACAACATATGACCTTTAACCATCTCATTCATAGAAGCTAAATGTGCAAAACCTGCTGCTCTAATTTTACAACGATAAGGTTTATTAGCACCATCAGAAACCAAATAAACGCCAAATTCCCCTTTAGGGTGTTCTACTGCACTATAAACCTCGCCTTTAGGCAAAGAATATCCTTCTGAAAAAAGTTTAAAATGTGTAATCATATCTTCCATATTTTCTTTCATATCCTCTCTTTTAGGAGGTGCAACTCTTTTATCATCAGCCATAACAGAGCCTTCATTTTTTCTAAGCCAATCAACACATTGTTTAATAATTTTATTAGACTCTCTCATTTCTGCCATACGCACTAAATATCTATCATAACTATCTCCTGTTCTACCTACAGGAATATCGAAATCCATTTCGTTATATTTAGCATAAGGTTGTTGTTTTCTTAAATCCCAAACGATACCTGATCCCCTTAACATTGGACCTGAAAAACCTAATTGTTTAGCCCTCTCTGGACTAACAATACCAATATCAACTAAGCGTTGTTTCCAAATACGATTATCAGTTAATAAATTTTCATATTCATCAACACAGGCAGGGAAACGACTAACAAAATCATCAATAAAATCTAACAATGATCCTTGACGGTTTTCATTTAATAAATTCATTTCTTCTTTTGTTTTGATAGTTGATGTAGTATATTTAGGCATTGTTTTTGGCAAATCTCTATAAACCCCACCAGGACGATAATAAGTCGCGTGCATTCTAGAACCTGAAACAGCCTCATAACAATCAATTAAATCCTCTCTTTCACGAAAAGCATACAAAAATATTGTCATAGCCCCAACATCTAAAGCATGGGTTCCTAACCACATTAAATGATTTAGAAGACGAGTAATTTCATCAAACATAGTTCTAATATATAAAGCTCTTTCAGGAACTTCAACGCCTAACATTTTTTCAATTGCCATCACATAAGCATGCTCATTAGACATCATAGAAACATAATCTAATCTATCCATATAACCAATAGATTGATTATATGGTTTATTTTCTATTAATTTTTCTGTGCCTCTGTGTAATAAACCAATATGTGGATCTGCTCTTTCTACAACTTCACCATCCATTTCTAATATCAAACGCAAAACCCCATGTGCTGCTGGATGTTGTGGTCCAAAGTTTAAGGTGTAATTTCTAATATCTGCCATTATTTAATCACCTTAGGGACATTAACTGCTAACTCTATATCAACAGGTTCATAAACTACTCTCTGTTGATTTTCATCATAACGCATTTGAACTTCTCCTACCATTGGAAAATCTTTTCTCAAAGGGTGTCCTATAAAACCATAATCCGTTAATATTCTGCGTAAATCTGGATGACCTTTAAATAAAAATCCAAATAAATCAAAAACTTCTCTTTCAAACCAATTAGCAGAATCCCAAATATTAATAACTGAATCTAATTGTAAATCTCTATTTAAAAAACTTTTAACTCTTAATCTTTTGTTATTTTTAATAGATAACAAATGATAAACTACACAATAACGATTATCTTCTTTCGTAGAATCAATACTTGTTTTTGAACGAGAAAAACCAGAAGAAGAAACATTACTATCCCATTCTGTTTTTCCATAATGCAAATAATCAACACCTGTCACATCACATAAAACATCAAAATTAAATTCATTCTTTAAAGTTTCTAAAGTGCTAAAAATATTTTCAACCTTAATAACAAGGGTTGTTTCATCAAATGCATTTTTAACTTCTGCATCTGGGAAAAACTCAGATAATTGTTTTGATAATTTAGACATTAGGTTCTAGCAATAGTATTAGTTCTTTTAATTTTATTTTGCAATTGTAATATACCATATAGTAAAGCTTCTGCAGTTGGAGGACAACCAGGCACATAAACATCAACAGGGACTATCCTATCACAACCTCGAACAACTGAATATGAATAATGATAATATCCTCCACCATTTGCACAAGATCCCATTGAAATTACCCATTTAGGGTCTGGCATTTGATCATATATTTTTCTTAACGCTGGTGCCATTTTATTAGTTAGTGTTCCTGCAACTATCATCACATCAGCTTGTCTAGGAGAAGGACGAAATACAATACCAAATCTATCTAAATCATAACGAGATGATCCTGCTTCCATCATTTCTACAGCACAACAAGCCAAACCAAATGTTACTGGCCATAAAGAATTTGTTCTTGCCCAATTAATAATTTTATCCAAAGAAGTTGTCACAAACCCCTCTTTGATTAAACCTTCAATTGCCATTTTTTATTCCCATTCTAATGCTCCTTTTTTCCATTCAAAGATAAAGCCAACTACCAATAAAAAAAGAAAAATACTCATCGCAATAAAACCAAACCAACCTAATTGTGATTGCACAACAGCCCAAGGAAAAACAAAAGCAACTTCTAAGTCAAATAAAATAAAAAGGATTGCTACTAAATAATAACGAACATCGAAACGCATTCTAGAATCTTCAAAAGAATTAAAACCACATTCAAATTGTGAGTATTTTTCTTTGCTAGGTTTTTTAGGACCTAAAAGAACCCCTGCTAAAACAGGAAAAATACCGAACGCAAGTCCAATAACTAGAAATACTAAAACTGGTAAATAACCATCTAACATATCAATTATGAAAATAAGAATGATAAAAAGAGGTCTATTTAATACATATAAAAATATTATCTCAACTATATTAGAAAATGCTAATATACAAATTTAATATTGTGATAATATTTTTTTAAAGTAGTATGCTAAGCCACTAAAAAATATAGACTATAATAATATAATGTTGAAAAATAATCGTTTATGTATCAAGTAATCAATAAAACCACAGGAAATAAATTTAAAGTAAATAAAGATAATATCCTAAATAGTGCCTTAAAAGAAGGTCTATTTCTACCATATGGATGCCAAAAAGGATTATGCGGAAAATGCAAAGCTTTTATTGTTTCTGGCGAGGTTTCTAATATCACACCTAATAACGCAATTACTAAAGAAGAAATCGATAATAATATTACGCTACTTTGTCAATGTTATGCAAAAAGCGATTTAGAAATTGAAATTCAAGAATTAGCAACACGAATTCCTCCAAGTTCTAAAAAAAATATGAAAATTAAAGAAATTAATGCTTTAAATTATGATGTTTTTGAATTAGTTTTAGAACAATCTAAAGAAAATAAAATATCTTTTTTAGCGGGACAATATGCTAATCTTAGCTATAAAAAATATATTGATCGTCCTTTTTCAATCGCTAATACACCTAATGATGATTTTATTAGCTTTCATATTAAGGTTGTCAAAGGTGGTGGTTTTACAAATTTATTAGCAAATGATTTAAAAATTGGTGAAAACATTGAAATTGAAGGACCTAAAGGTAGCTTCTACTTTAATGAACAATCAACAAACCCAATTATAATGGTTGCAGGTGGCACTGGATTAGGCCCAATAAAGGCAATAATTGAATATATTATCAAACATCAATTAAAAAGAAAAATTACGTTATATTGGGGTGTTAATACTCAAGATGATTTTTATTTAGATATCCCTAAAGAATGGCTTGAAAAAATTACTTTTATTCCTGTTTTGTCAAATCCTAAAAAAAATTGGCATGGTAGAATAGGATTTGTTCATCAGGCTGTATTAGATGATATTAGTGATTTATCTAACTATGATATCTATGTTTGTGGTGCTCCTATTATGGTTAAAACAGCTAATGAAACTTTTATAGAAAAAGGCTTAAAAATAGAAAACTTCTTTTCTGACTCTTTTGAAATTAACACAAAATAATTATGAAGCAACATTTAACAACTCAATTAAAGATGGCTTTTGAACCTAGTTATTTAGAAGTTATTAATGAAAGTCACGATCACTCTGGTGGTTCCACAGAATCACATTTTAAAATTATTGTTGTTAGTGATAAATTTATTGGCTTAAAACTAATTGAAAGACACAGACAAATCAACGAGTTATTTAAAGAAGAATTAATACATATTCACGCATTAGCAATGCATACTTATACCCTAGAAGAATGGAATAAAAAAAATCATAAATTCCCTAAATCTCCTGAATGCCAAGGATAATAAATGAAGTTTATTCTTGTTCTAACAATAGTTATATCTTTATATTCTTGTAATTTTTATCAAGATATAAAGCAATCTATTTTTAAAAAAGAAAAAATTACTCTACATAAAAAACAACCAACTAAAAAAATACCCACCAAAAAAATAACTAATATTGAAAAGCATTATGAAAAATTAAAAGTTTCTAAAAAAGTTATTCCAAAAAAACAAAATATTACCAAAAAATTAAAAGATAATTTTATTTTTAAGAATGAATATGTTTTTGAGAAACAAAAACCTAAAAAAACACATACCTTAGATTTATGGAATAAAATTGTTAAAGGATACAAACTTCCACATCATAACCATCCTTCTTTAAAATGGCATTTAAAATGGTTTGAACAAAATCCAGATTATTTAACAAACTAGAACAAAATTGGTGGCAAGATGAAAGACGCCATGTTTTATTATCTACTCGTGGTGCATTAAGATATTTAGAAGGTTTATATTATTATTTTGACAAAGATTGGTTATTAGCGATTGCTGCTTATAATTCTGGACCTGGAAGAGTTGAAAGAGAAATTAAAAAGAATAAAAAATTAGGTAAAAAAACAGATTTTTGGCATTTGCGATTACCTCCTGAAACACGAGGATATGTTCCTAGGCTTTTAGCTATTAGTGAATTAATTAAA
>FPHJ01000068.1_pt1 | contig 18655 bp, 16 predicted proteins | sample 1057411 | NCBI WGS metagenome assembly FPHJ01 (sample SAMEA4473313, study PRJEB15554) | hydrothermal vent metagenome | biome: marine basaltic hydrothermal vent biome; feature: marine hydrothermal vent; material: water | place: Pacific Ocean | collected 2011-06-14/2011-07-23 | depth 1199 m
TAAGTCAATAAAAGCACCAAACATAATTGGTAAGGTAAAACCACCCATACCACCTGCCAAACCAACAATACCAGATACAACACCAATATTATCTGGATATTCATTTGATAAAAATTTAAATACCGAAGCCTTGCCAATTCCCCAAGCAATACCTAGAATGAATAATAAAGTAGTAAATACCCAGACATTTAAACCAATATCAAATTTAACATCACCTGTTGTAGTTTTGATAAGTAATGCCGTTTGTGGATAAGACATAAAAAATAAACAAATAAGAGAAACCCACATTACTAACCAAGTCACTTTATAAGGTCCAAACTTATCAGAAAACCAACCACCAAGAGCACGAATAACGCCAGATGGCAATACAAAAATGGCACCCAACAAAGCAGCATCTTTTAAATCAAAACCATATTCATTAATATAATATTTTGTCATCCACAAAGATAAACCAACGAAGCCTCCAAATACTAAAGAATAATATTGCATATACTTCCACACTTTGGGATCTTTTAAAACTTGTAATTGTTCTTTAATAGTCACTTTAGACGCGTGTTGATGTGCTGGGTCTGTATAAGTAAACATCCAATATAAAATAACCACAACAACCATAACAATGGTATATATTTTAGGCACCATTTGCCAACCAAATGATAAGACAATTACAGGTGCAACAATGTTAGTAATTGCAGCACCAGCATTTCCAGCACCAAAAATTCCCATGGCAAAACCTTGATGCTTCTTATCAAACCATTTAGCAGTATAAGCAATACCTACCGTAAATGAAGCACCTGCAGTACCAACAAATAAACCCAAAATTAAAAATTGCCAATACTTAGTTGCACTACCTATAAACCAAAGCGGGATTAAAATCGTTAAAAGTAAAATAAAATAAACAATTCTACCGCCAAATTTGTCAGTCATCATACCTACTGGCAGTCTAAAAATAGAACCTGTTAAAATAGGTGTAGCAACCAAAATGCCAAATTCTGTATTATTAAGTGCCAATAACTCTTTAATTGGAATACCAATAACTGAAAACATTACCCACACAGCAAAACATGCTGTAAATGCAATAGTATTGGCAGCTAAAACTGAATTAGCTTTTCCTTTTTGACTACTCAACGACAACAACATAATTTAGCCCCTGATTTATTAACTTAGCCCAATTTATACTATAAACGGAATAAAAAAATATATTAAAGTTAGTATAATGTGACTTAAATCACGCTAAAAAATATAAAACATGGACAAAATAACTGTTTTAAGTAAATTATTTCATCAACTACAAAAAGAACGAGCATGGATAACTTTATATTTAGAATCAAATGGAAAAATAGAAAAAAAGTTATTATTAGATTGCTTTAAAACAACAAACAAAAAAATTATTCAGCTAAAAAATAATATTAAACAATCCAATCATCTTATATATAAATTAGATAAGTTAATAAATAAACAAAAACAGATATTTAATTTAGAAATACCAGCCTCTAAGATTATTAATTATTACACTTATGATGTTATACAGCCAACAATTCAATTAATATCCAGTTCTGTTTTGCTTATAAAAAATGTATGTCCAAATAATATAGGTTCTTATTGTTTTTTCTTACAATGGAAAGAAAAAATTGGACTAGAAAGAACAACCTTAATACAGGGTTTTATCAAACAAAACTTTAATAATATTGACTATATAACACAAATAGAAAATTTACTAAATGAACAAAACCATTATAAAAAATCTTTTTTATCATTAGCTACTTTAGAGCAACAAACATTATTTAATTCTATTTATCAAACACCAACTATCAAAACATTACAAAATATCCATAATAAGCTTAAACATGATATTAATTCTAAATTAATTAAAAATATGACTGTTATGAATTGGTTTGAATTAATTTCTAAAAAAATAGATTTATTACATATATTAGAACAAAAACTAATCTTAAATTTAAATAATAAACAAAGTTTATCTAAAACAATTTTATTTAATGACCAAATAATAAACGATGTAAAAAAACGATTAATATATAAATTACCTGTTTTAAATAATATTCCCAAAAATGAAATTGATTTATTAATAAAACAAGGAGAAATACATCAAATACCCAAAAATAAAACCATTGCTTTAGAAAAAAATATTACCACACACCTTCATATTATTCTTATTGGCTGGGTAAAAGTGTTTACTCAGTATAATAATAAACAAAATATTCTACAAATATTAGGAAAAGAAGAAACTATTCTAGAAAATTGTATTATAAATGACACTGTGTTTGATGCTAACGCTAAAGCCATAACTGATGTTTTAATGTTTTCTATTCCTAAAGTTGTATTAAAAGAACAAATGCATAACCAACTAGGATTAAATCTATTAAAAAATATAGCAAATAAAATGACCTCAATTTATCAACAAATACATTTATTTAAATTTAAATCCACTCAGGAAAGAGTAGGTTATTTTTTACTTAATTTACATAATACATCAAAATGGTCTTCAAACATTATTAGGCTTCCATACAATAAATCATTAATTGCTTCTGAATTGGGTATGAGTAGAGAAACACTTTCTCGTATAATGAATTCCTTAAATTACAAAACTCAAAAAAACACATTCCCCCTACCTAATAAATATGCACTTTGCTGTTATTGTGACCCTATTTTTATGAAAAAATGTGTTGAATATAATTTAAAAAAATGTAAGCGTATATAAGTATATTAGAATATAGTTGTATTTTAATAATGTTGCATTATTAAAATACAACTATAACATAGCAATTTTTTATAAAACTTAGGAGATCAGAAATGATGCAAAAATCTTTAGTTATTTCTTTACTTTCAGTCGGTATGTTATGGACAACATTTACTGATGCTGCTACAGGTAAAGAACTTGCAGAAAACCGTAAAAAAGGCAATTGTTTAGCTTGTCATATGATTGTTGGTTCTACTTTACCAGGAAATATCGCTCCTCCTTTAGTAGCTATGAAAGCGAGATACCCTAATAAAGCAGATTTACGAGCACAAATATATGATGCTAGAATCAATAACCCTAAAACAGTTATGCTTCCTTTCGGTCCTCATGAAATCCTAACAGATGCAGAGATTGATAAAATAACTGATTACATTTACTCACTATAAAAATACGGAGAATATTATTATGAATAGAAGATTATTTTTAAAAGGCACATTAGCAAGTAGTGCTGTAATGACTGCAATTAGTGCAGGTTTATTAACGCCAACGCGTTTATTAGCAGCATCGCCTAAGTTTAAAGCAAAAAGCGACTCTTTAATGGATGAAATTCCAAATGCCTTAAATGGAAATTTTAAATTAAAAGCACCTAAAATTGCTGAAAATGGTGCAGTTGTGCCAATAACTATTGACGCTAGAAAAATGAGTGGCGTTGAGCAAATTAGTATTTTGGTTAAAAATGCCACTGCTTCTAATTTATCAGCATCTTTTAACTTAAACGGTGCAAATGGATTTGTATCTACTAGAATTAAAATGGGGAAATCATCTCCTGTTTATGCTTTAGTTAAAGCAAATGGAAAGATTTATAAAAAAACAAAAGATATTAAAGTAACAATCGGCGGATGTGGCGGTTAATTAATAAATTATATTAGGAGAAAATACAATGGCTAAAATTAAAATTAAAGCAAAATCAAAAAAAGGTGTTATTAAAGTTCGTGCTTTATTAAAACATCCGATGGAAACTGGTTTAAGAAAAAACAAAAAAACAGGGAAATTTATTCCTACAAATCACATTGTTGATTTAAGAATTACTCACAACGGAAGAGAAGTTGTTAATGCTGATATTGGTGGTTCAGTTTCTAAAAACCCATATTTTGCATTTTATGTTCCTGGTAATAAAGGTGATGAAATTGGCTTGTCATTTAATGACAACAATGGCAAATCAGCAAGTGCTTCAACTAAATCTAAATAGGATAGTCTAAAATGAACAAGATAAAAACTATAATTACAATGGTAGCTCTTTTGAGTTCAACTATTGTAATGTCAGCACAATCTTCAGCAGTTCAAGAAGATATTGACGCTTTTCAAAAACATTTTAAAACTAAGTTTCCTAACTTAGAATTAAATGATTTTTCAAAAGGTCCTTATGCAATGAATAAAGATAAGTTACTTCAATTTGAAAACATTATGGAGTTTCCACCATTTGAAGATTCAGTCGATGAAGGTGAAAAACTTTGGAATACACCGTTTAAAAATGGCAAAACTTATTCAAGTTGTTTTACAGGTCCTGTATCAAAAATCAGAACTCAATTCCCTCGTTGGAATTCTGAAACAGGAAAGGTTGAAACACTAGAAGCTATGCTACAAAAATGTCGCTTAGATAATGGTGAGAAAAAAATAAGTTGGAAAAAAGGAAAACTAGCATTTATTTCAGCTTATTTAACAACATCTGCAAAAGGTGAGAAAATTAATGTTATTGTGCCTAATGATGATGATAGAGCTTTAGAAGCTTACAACACAGGTAAAAGATTCTATTATGCAAAACGAGGTCAGTTAAACTTATCTTGTGCTGATTGTCATGTGACAAATGCAGGTAAAAGAATTAGAGGCGATACACTATCACCAGCATTAGGACAAATAACTCATTTTCCAGTTTGGCGTGGTAAATGGGCTAGAGAAGCAAAAAATGGTAATGGTTTTGGGACAATTCAACGTCGTTTTGGTGGTTGCAACGAACAAGTTAGAGCAAAACCATTTAAAGCGCAAGGAAAAGAATATACTAATCTTGAATATTTCTTAACTGCAATGAGTAATGGTATGGAAATATCAGGTACTGAATATAGACAATAACGGAGAAAAATTATGAAAATATTATTAATAACCTTGTTTGCTTTTGGCTTAATTGCTTGTGAATCTAATGAAGATTCTACATATCATCATAGTGCAAATTCTGCACACGAAGCAATCGCAAGCGCTAAAGCTGAAAATAACAAAACTAAAAAACTTGGTTTTGAATGGAAATCTAATAGCAAAATGTTGAAAAAAGCTATGAAATTAGCAAAGGCAGGTAAAGATGCTGAAGCTATTAAGATAGCTAATCAAGTAAGACGTTTTGCTATAGCAGGACAAAAACAAGCAGAAGTTGCAAAATCTGCTGGTCCAAACTTTTAAGGATTGGATAGTTTTGAATATAAGGGCAGCCATATTAGTCTGCCTTTATCTATTTTAAGATTAAAACAGAAGGAATAATGATGGCAATGACAAGAAGAGACTTTATAAAAGCAATGAGTGCAGCAAGTGCAGCTGGTTTAATTGGTGTTGGTAGAAGTAATAGTTTAGCGGCGCAAAATAATATTTATGAAGTGCCAAAATTTGGTAATACTCGTATTCTTCATGTCACTGATGTACATGGTCAATTAAACCCTGTTTATTTTCGTGAGCCTAATGTAAATTTAGGATTAGGTCCTACTTATGGAAAAATGCCTCATCTAGTTGGGGAAGAATTATTAAAAGAATTATCATACCGCCCAAATAGTATTCAATCTTATGCTTATACTTATTTAAACTTTGAAAAAATGGCTGAAAAATACGGAAAAATGGGGGGATATGCCCATATTAAAAGTGTTTTAGATTCTTTGCGTGATGCTGCTGGTGGCATTCAAAATACCTTAACTGTAGATGGTGGTGATTTATGGCAAGGTTCAGGAACATCTCTTTGGACGCGTGGTAGCGATATGGTTGAAGCATCTAATTTATTAGGTGTTGATGTTATGGTTGGACATTGGGAATTCACTTATAAAGAAGCTGAAGTTTTATCAAATATTAGTTTTTTCAAAGGAGATTTTTTAGGTCAAAATGTCAAAATTATGGAAAGCTCTTTATTGGGCGATGATTATATCAAAATGACTGAAAAATTTGATGGTCGTGGTCTTTATGATGAAGATGATGCACAACCATTTAAACCTTATGTTATTAAAAATGTTGGTGGAAAAAGAATTGCTGTTATTGGTCAAGCATTTCCAAGAACTTCTAATGCAAACCCTCAAAAAGACTTCTTTCCTGATTGGTCTTTTGGTTTAAGAGAAGATGAAATGAAAGAGTTGGTTGCTGATATTCGCACACATGATAAACCAGATGCAGTTATTTTAGTTTCTCATAATGGTATGGATGTAGATATAAAAATGGCTTCAAGAGTATCTGGTATTGATGCTATTTTTGGTGGTCATACTCATGATGGTATGCCAAAACCTGTTTTAGTTAAAAACAAAGGTGGCAAAACAATAGTGACGAATGCTGGTTGTAGTGGTAAATTTGTTGGTGTTATGGACTTTGATATTAAAGGCGGTAAGGTTGTTGATTATAAATACAATATGCTACCAATCATTTCAAATATGATTAATCCAGATAAAGAAATGCAGTCTTATATTGACAATATGCGCCAAACAAAATATAGCACTAAAGTAGTTGAAAGTCGTAATCCTAAAATGGCAAATAATAAAGATAGACTTGGAAAAACTTATGAAGAGATTTGTAATGAAAAACTTTGTAAAACAGAGCAAACTCTTTATCGTCGTGGTAATTTTATGGGCACATGGGATCAAGTTTTAGTTAATTCTTTAAGAGAAGAACATAATGCTGACTTTGCTATGTCAGCAGGTGTTCGTTGGGGCACAAGCACCTTAAAAGGTGATGATGTAACTATGGAAGATTTATTAACCAACACATCAATGACTTATGGTGAAACTTATGTCAGTGAATTAAAAGGCAAACAAATCAAAGATATTTTAGAAGGTATTGCTGAAAATCTTTTCCAACTTGACCCTTATTTACAGTCTGGTGGTGATATGGTCCGTATGGGGGGATTGGACTATACAATTAACCCTACTGAAAAATTAGGTAATCGTATTTCTGAAATTAAAACTGATGCTGGTGAGGAATTAAAAGATGAACAATCTTATTCTGTGGCAGGATGGGCACAAGTGAATACAGTAGGTTCTGGTAGATTAATGTGTGATGTTGCCGCAAGTTATTTACGAAAACAAGGCACATTAAAACTAGAAAAAATCAATCATCCAACAATCAAAGGAGTTAAAACAAACCCTGGAATTGCTGATTATGAAGGTAAGTTAATTTAATATAGGAGATAACTATAATGGATAAAAATCAATATTGGTATAAAAATATAATACTAATTACCAAATGTTTAAGTATTTGGTTTATAGTTTCATATTTATTTAGCATTGTATTTGTTGATGTATTAAATCAAATACATTTTTTTGGTTATAAATTAGGGTTTTGGTTTGCTCAACAAGGTTCAATTTATGTTTTTGTTATATTAATCTTTTACTACAATAATCAAATTAATAAAATTGATGAACAATACAAGAAATAGGAGAAATTATGAGTGATTTACAATTATTAACATTTATCATAGTTGGAATTAGTTTTGCTATTTATGTAGGTATTGCACTTTGGGCTAAGGCTAATACAACAAGTGATTTTTATGTTGCTGGTGGTGGTATTCCTCCAATAGCAAATGGTATGGCGATAGCTGCTGATTGGATGAGTGCTGCTTCTTTTATTTCTATGGCTGGTTTAATTGCCTTTTATGGCTATGGAGGTTCAGTATTCTTAATGGGTTGGACTGGTGGTTATGTATTATTAGCAATGCTATTGGCTCCTTATTTAAGAAAACACGGTAGTTTTACTGTTCCTGAATTTATTAATGACCGTTATAATTCAAAAACAGCTCGTGTTGTTGCTGTTATTTGTTTGATTATTGCATCTATTACTTATGTAATTGGCCAAATGAAAGGAATTGGTGTTGCTTTTTCTCGTTTTTTAGAAGTCAGTTATGAAGTTGGCTTAATGTCAGGAATGGGTATTGTATTCTTCTATGCCGTATTGGGAGGAATGAAAGGAATTACTTATACACAAATCGCTCAATATGTAATTATGATTATTGCTTATACTATTCCGGCAATTTTTATTTCATTAACTTTAACAGGCAATCCTATCCCTCAATTAGGTTTAGGTAGCGCTATGTCAGATGGTGTTTATTTATTAGATAAATTAGACCAAGTTGTGACAGATTTAGGATTTACTCAATATACAACTCAGTCCAGATTAAGTCATTTAAATATGTTTGTTTATACAGCATCATTAATGATTGGAACAGCAGGATTACCTCATGTTATCATGCGATTCTTTACAGTCCCAACAGCAAAAGACGCTCGTAAATCTGCAGCTTGGGCATTGGTTTTCATTTCTATACTTTATACTACAGCTCCTGCTGTGGCAGCAATGGCTAGATTAAATTTAATGCAAACTATTTCTACAACAAGTTCTCAAAATTTAAAATATGACGAGCGTCCTAATTGGTTTAAAAATTGGGAAAAAACTGGTCTATTAAAATTTAAAGATAAAAACCACGATGGTAGAATTCAATATACAGGTGATAAGAAAACCAACGAAATGATAAAAGTTGATCGTGACATTATGGTTCTTGCTAATCCTGAGATTGCAAAATTACCAATATGGGTTATTGCTTTAGTTGCTGCTGGAGGTCTTGCTGCAGCATTATCAACAGCTGCTGGTTTATTATTAGCAATTGCAAGTTCAATATCTCACGATTTATTAAAAGGTGTATGGAGACCAAATATTAGTGAGAAAAATGAATTACTAGCAGGTCGTATTTCTATGGCTGGTGCAATTGCTTTGGCTGGTTATTTTGGTTTTAATCCACCAGATTTTGCAGCTGGAACTGTAGCTCTAGCCTTTGGGTTAGCTGCATCATCTATATTTCCAGCCTTAATGATGGGTATTTTCTCTAAAACAATTAATAAAGAAGCAGTTATATCTGGTATGTTAGCGGGTATTGGTGTCACTCTACTTTATGTATTTCAACATAAAGGTATTATGTTTATTAAAAGCACATCATTTTTAGGTGATATGTCTCCAAACTGGTTTTTAGGTATTGAACCAAATGCCTTTGGTGCTATTGGTGCTATTGTAAATTTTGTTGTTGCTTTTATTGTTGTTAGATTTACAACACCAATATCAGATAATATCAAAAAAATGATTGATAATATGAGAGAACCAACTGGATCTACATCACCATCTGTGCATCTTGGTGAAGTTTATGATAAATAATATTGAATAAACATATTACTATTGCACTTATTGTTGCACCTATACTAGCATTAATTTCTTATTTTTCTGTAGATTATTTTGTTAGTGAGGTGCCACATAAGTTAAAGAAAGGTAATTACTATACTTTCTTAGTTAAATCAAACTGTCGTTGGGATAGTGGTCATTGCACTTTAACGAACGGCAATATAAAACTACAGTTCTCTACTTATACTAAAAACAAACAAATGTTTTTATTATTGAATAGTTCTACTTTATTAGATAGTGTCACTTTTTCTATAACTGAAGCAAATAACAACAATAGTTTTCAAAAATTAATGCAAACAGATGATTTTTATAATTTCAATTATTTAATGCCTGAATTTTTACTTAAAAATAAAGTTGGAAGATTGGTTGTTTTTATCAAAGAGAGTATTTTTTATGCAACTGTTCCATTAAATTTTATTAAAAAAGATACATTAAAATAAATTAATATGGTGGAAGGAGAGGGATTCGAACCCTCGGTACCCTAAGGTACACACGCTTTCCAAGCGGGCTCATTCGACCACTCTGACATCCTTCCTGATAAGGGTAATAATTATACGCAACCTTGTTTTTTTTAAAGGTATAAATACAGCTATTTTTATCTTTTAACTCAGACAATATGAGAAAATAGTAATATGAAAAAAACCTTAATTTTTTTGTTTTTTATTGCTCAATTTACTTACGCGGATGTTGTTAAACCTGCGCTAATAGAATTGTCAATTTATTCAAATAATTCTTTTGAGCTAGAAATGAGTGTTAGCATAGAGGCAGCTATCAGTGGAATTAGCACTAAGTATAAAAACACCAAAAATGCGCCAAATGCTAAACAATATGATGACTTAAGAGCCTTACAACCCAGCAAACTTAAAGAGTATTTTAAAAAATATGAACCTACTTTTTTAAAAAACTTTTCTTTAAAGTTTAAGCAAGGCTCAAAACTAAAATTAAAATCAATTCATATTCCAATTGTTGGTTATAAAAAAATTCCTAGAATATCAAAGCTAATTTATCAAGGAGAATTACAACGCCCTCCTACTTCATTTACCTGGAAATATGCCGAACAATATGGTGATAATGCTTTTCGCTATCGACTTGTTGAAAAAAATAAATATACTTGGCAACCATGGGAATGGTTAAAAAATGGAAAGTCTAAAAAGGTTCAAATAAATATTACTCAAAAACAATCTTTGTTTGAGCATATTATTAAGTTTATCTCAATAGGTTTTCAACATATCCTACCTAAGGGATTGGATCATATTTTATTTATTATTGGTATTGCTTTATTGGGTGTTTCTTGGCGAAAACTATTGTTAATGGTCTCTACTTATACAATCGCCCACACCATAACTTTAGGCTTATCCATATATGAAATTATTGCTTTATCACCAAGAATTGTTGAGCCATTAATAGCGATTTCTATTGTTTATGTTGCTATTGAAAATCTATGGTTAAAAGTAAATGAAAAATTGAGTATTTTAATTGTGTTTTTATTTGGTTTATTGCATGGTTTAGGTTTTGCAACTATGTTAAGTACTTTTGAAATGGCAAAAGATAAATTTCTAACAACCCTACTAAGTTTTAATATTGGTGTTGAATTAGGACAAATAGTTATTATTATTAGTGTCTTAACTTTGCGTTATATTTATAAAAAAGCTAATATAAATTTTAATAAATTTTTTACCAAACCTGTTGCGTTATTAATTGCAATCATTGGTGTTATTTGGACAATTGAGCGTATTTTTTATGGATAGTTTTGTTCACTTACATACTCATAGTGAATATTCAGTTAATCACAGTTTAATTAAGATTAAGTCTTTAATTGAAACTGCAAAAAAATTAAAATTTTCATCTATTGCTCTAACAGACAACACTAATGTATTTGCAGCAATAAAGTTTTATCAAAATGCAATTTCTAATAATATCAAACCTATTTTTGGCGCTACTATTACTGTATTAAAGTACAAACAAAAAACACAACTTTTATTATTATGTCAAAACAAAACTGGTTTTAATAACCTTTCTTTAATTATCTCTAAAGCATACTTATCCCCTCAAGGAATTGATGGTGTTTTAGTTAATGAACAAGATATTATTAAACACAATGAAGGGCTGATTTTATGTGATACCGCAACTCAAGGAATTATTGCGCATTTGCTTTTAAATAATGAAGATAACTTAGCACTTCCTGAAGCAAAAAAATGGCAGAAAATTTTTAATAATCGTTACTATTTAGGTATTCAAAGAACTCATAAAGTCAATGATGAAAAACATTTACAAAAAATCATTACTTTAGCAACAACAACAAATATTCCTGTTGTTGCAACAAATGCTGTTAATTTTTTAGTTAAAGATGACTTTAATGCTCATGAAGCTAGGGTTTGTATTTCTGATGGTAATTTATTAGATGATAACTCAAGAATTAAAAAATTCACGCCAGAGCAATATTTAAAAAGTCCTAATGAAATGTCTGAATTATTTAAAGACATTCCAGAGGCATTAGAAAATAGTGTTCAAATCGCCAAACGCTGTAATGTTCATTTTCAACTACATCAAGAAAATTATTTGCCAGATTTCCCTATTGAAAGTAGCTTTAAAAATATTGCTGATTTTTTAGAAAACCATAGCCACAAACAACTTTCAAACTTCATTAACACACAAAATGTTGATAAAAAAACCTATCAAAATCGTTTAGACTTTGAACTAAATGTAATTAACAAAATGGGCTTTGCTGGTTATTTTATGATTGTTGCTGATTTTATTGCATATGCTAAACAACAAAAAATACCTGTTGGTCCTGGTAGGGGATCTGGTGCAGGCTCATTAGTAGCTTTTGTTTTAGGAATTACAAATGTTGATCCTATAAAACATGGTTTATTATTTGAGCGATTTCTAAACCCTGAACGAGTTTCTATGCCTGACTTCGATATTGATTTCTGCACCCAAGGGCGTGATGAAGTTATTAAATATGTTGCAGATAAATATGGCCAAGAAAAAGTTTCTCAAATTATCACTTATGGCACAATGGCAGCAAAAGGTGTGGTTCGTGATGTTGGAAGAGTATTAGGACACCCTTATGGTTTTAGCGATAGACTTGCTAAACTCATTCCTAATGAATTAAAAATGACATTGGATAAAGCATTAGAAGAATCAGAAGAACTAAAAAAACTTTATGATAGTGACGAAAGCGTTAAAGAATTATTTGATTTAGCTAAAAAATTAGAGGGTTTAGTTCGTAATGTTGGCACACATGCTGGTGGTGTTGTTATTGCTCCTTCACAAATTAGTGATTTTTGTCCAATTTATAAAGGTCCAGATGATAATGATATTGTTGTTGCCCAATTTGATAAAGATGATATTGAAGCGATAGGTCTAGTTAAGTTTGACTTTTTAGGGCTTAGTAATCTAACAACAATTGATAAAACAGTGCAAACCATCAAACAACATTATGGCATTGATATTGATATAAATGATTTACCACTACACGATGAAGAAGTTTTTAAACTCCTACAAAAAACTGACACAACTGGTGTGTTTCAACTAGAATCTGATGGTATGCGACAATACCTTAAAAAACTTCAAGCAGATAGTTTTGAAGATATTGTTGCAATGTTAGCACTTTACCGTCCTGGTCCTTTAGATGCAGGAATGGTTGATGATTACATCAATGTTAAACATGGGGGAAAAGCAAAATATCCACACCCTATGTTAGAAAAAATCTTAGCTCCAACTAATGGTGTATTTTTATACCAAGAACAAGTGATGCAATCTGCACAAGTTATGGCTGGTTATTCTCTTGGCTCTGCTGATTTATTACGCCGTGCTATGGGTAAGAAAAAACCAGAAGAAATGGAAAAACAACGCTCTGTTTTTGTTGAAGGAGCTAAGAAAAAAGGTGTTGATGAAACAAAAGCTAATGAAATTTTTAATTTAATTGATAAATTTTCTGGCTATGGTTTTAATAAATCTCATTCTGTTGCTTATGCATTAATATCCTATCAAACAGCTTGGTTAAAATCACATTATCCTGCTGTTTTTATGGCATCAATTCTATCTAGTGTAATGGGTGATAGTGATAAAGTTGCATTTGTTATTAAAGAAACTAAAGCAATGAATATCAACATTCTAGCACCTGATATCAATAGTAGTTTTTTTAACTTTAGTATTAAAGATGACAATAATATTCATTATGGTTTAGGTTCTATTAAAGGTGTAGGTGAGAATGTCATTAATCAATTAGTGAAAAAACGCCAAAATAATCCTTATCAAGATTTATTTGATTTTTGCTCACAACAAGAAAAAGGTGTTCTAAATCGTCGTGCATTAGAAGCACTTATTTATAGTGGTGCATTTGACAAATTAGAACAAAATCGAGCTTTTTTAAAAGCTAATATTGATATTGCATTAACAAATGCACAACAACAACAACAAGATAAATTAAGTGGCCAAACAGGATTATTTAACACTCAAATTACACAAAAAATAACAATCAAACAAATTGCAAAGGCCCCTTGGGATGAAATTGAAAAATTAAATTATGAACAAAGCGTTTTAGGATTTTATTTTAGTAATCATCCAACGAATACTTATAATGATTTTATAAACAAAATAAAATGTCAAAAACCTAGTGATATTGGTTTTAGAAATAATAGAGAAGTCCGAGTATTGGGTTTAATTTCAATGGTTCGTTATCGTAATTTACAAAAAGGTCAAATGGCAATGCTAACGATAAGTGATGAAAATAGTGAAGTACCTGTCGTAATGTTTTCTGAGCCACTCTCACAGTATTCAGAAAATATAAAAAATAATACAATTGTCTTAATTCAAGGAAAAATAAATAAAGACTTTAGAGAACAATGGCAAATTGTTGCTAATAGTATTGAAACAATTGAAGCTATTAAAATAAAATATGCCAAAAAAGTAATCATAAAACTAAATAAAAATCATACTTCTCATTTTAATAATCTTGCAACATTACTACAATCACAAAAAGGTGAGTGTCCTGTTCAACTAACATATACTACAAAAGGTTTAAAAGGTGATATGTTTTTAAAACAAGAGTATAAAATCACTCCTAATAAAAAAACAATTAATTCTATTAATGAATTACTTACCGATAACTGTGCAAAAATTCAATATGACTGAAGAACAATACCTAATACAACTAAAATCTAAATATTCAATGAAATTTGAGGATTTAATGCAAGTTATTGAAGATAATTATAATATTTTAACAACAGCGTTTAAAAATGGTGATTTAGAAAATTCTGCAGATGAAAATCAAGGTAGTGCAAAATTATTTGCCTTTGCAAAATTACATAATCTTAATAATACTGAAACACTGCGTTGTTTTGGGCAATATTATCAAGAAGTTTTAGATGATAAAAATGGCTCAAGCCATAGTAATATTCGTCAATTAATACTAACTGGTTTGGAAAATGTTATTCTTAAAAAACAAATTTTAATTAAAAAATGAATACTTATATTCTGCATAGTTTAGATGAAAGTATTGCTAATAAACTTAGTGAAAATTGGCTAAAACATAATACCCATATTCGTTTTCAATCTAATAAAAATTTAGATTTATCTACATTAAGACAACAATATAAAGTAGATATTAATTTAATCCCTAAAAATTTTAATCCAAAAAAAATAGAATTATTTATTAGTGATATGGACTCAACATTGATAAATATTGAATGTGTTGATGAAATTGCCGATTTTGCCAATGTAAAACCACAAGTTGCAGAAATTACAGAACTAGCAATGCAAGGGAAATTAGATTTTTCAACATCTTTAAAACAACGAGTTGCGTTATTAAAAAACCTACCTATAAAAATTTTAGAAAAAGTATTTAATGAAAGATTACAAATTAATGGTGGTGGTGAAAAACTTATTAAGTTCTTAAATAAGAAAAATATTAAAACTGTTTTGGTTTCTGGTGGTTTTACTTTTTTTGTTAATAAACTTAAACAAAAACTTAATTTAACAACTGTTTTAGCAAATGAATTAGAAGTTAATAATAATTTACTAACAGGTAGGATTATTGGTGATATTGTTGATGCTCAAGCAAAAGCAGATTGTTTAAAAAACTTGTGTGAAAAATATCAAATCTCTTTAAAAAACACAATAGCTATTGGTGATGGCGCTAATGATTTATTAATGATGAAAATAGCAGGTTTAAGTATAGCTTATCATGCAAAAACAATAGTAAAAAATCAAACAGATATTGTTATTGATTATGGGGATTTAAGTTTAGTTCTAGATTTATTAAGTTAAAATAACTTTTAATATAAAAATTAAAATATTAAATATATGTATAAATTTACCAGTATTACAAAATCAACCTTAAGAAATAAAACTTTTTAATATGTTAATAGAAATTGGACATATCGCTCTTATATTAACTTTAGTTTTTATAAGCTTACAAATTATCCTACCTTCAATAGGTTTATATCGCCATCAAAATAATCTTATATTATTAGCAAAACCTTTATTATGGGCTAGTTTCTTTTGGGTTTGGGTTGCATTTGCTATTTTGATGAATGGTTTTCTTACTGATGATTTTTCTATACTTTATGTTGCTTCAAACTCTAATACTCAACTGCCCCTACTTTATAAAATAACAGCACTTTGGGGGGCACATGAAGGCTCTGTGTTATTCTGGTTAAATATTCTTATTTCTTGGAGTTTAGCAGTTTCTATATTTAGCAAACGCATACCAACTCGTGTTATCACCCAAATAATTATTGTTTTAGGTTTGATTAGTTTGGGTTTTGTTTTATTTATATTATTTACTTCAAACCCTTTTGAGAGATTATCACCAATTCCATTAGAAGGTAGAGAGTTAAATCCTTTATTACAAGATTTTGGTTTGGCTATTCATCCACCAATGTTATATATGGGATATGTTGGTATGGCTGTGCCATTCGCATTCGTTTTAAGTGCCTTAATTCAAGGAAAATTAGACAGCACTTGGTTAAAGTGGTCTAGACCTTGGACTTTAATTGCTTGGGCGTTTCTAACTATTGGAATTGTTTTAGGAAGTTGGTGGGCATATTATGAGTTAGGTTGGGGAGGTTGGTGGTTTTGGGACCCTGTAGAAAATGCTTCATTTATGCCGTGGTTGGTTGCAACAGCATTAGTGCATTCTCTTATCGTCTCACAAAAGCGTGGAGCATTCAAACATTGGACAGTCTTACTAGCTATCTTAGGTTTTTCTCTTAGTCTTTTAGGAACTTTTTTAGTGCGTTCAGGGGTTCTAACTTCAGTGCATTCATTTGCAACAGACCCTGGTAGAGGTGTATTTATACTTATATTTTTAGTTATTGCTATTGGTGGTTCTTTCTCTCTTTATGCTTGGAGGGCAAATAAACTAACTAAAAATAATTCATTTGGTACTTTTTCACGAGAAAGTGGTTTATTGCTTAATAATATCTTTTTAGTTATTGCTATGGCAACAGTTTTATTAGGAACTCTCTATCCATTACTATTAGATGCATTAGGCTTAGGTAAGATTTCAGTTGGCGCGCCTTATTTCCAAACAGTTTTTGTTCCTATTATGATTCCGGCTATTTTTATGATGGTTGTTGTTCCTTTTATGCGTTGGAAAACTGATAACCTTAATCGTTTAACAAAACAACTTAATTATGTTTGGTTAAGTATTTTGTTGATAGGCATTGGCTTTAGTTTTGTTTTTTATCAAGAAATTAGCGTGGTATTGGCTTTATTTTTATTTAGTTGGATTATGATTCATAGTATTTATTTACTAACTCAACGCATAAAACAACAACAAAAAATTGATTTAAGTTTTATAGGGATGATAGTTGCTCATATTGGAATTGCTATATTTTTATTAGGTGCGACTGTAACAACAAAATATGGTATTGAAAAAGATGTCTCAATCGCTATTAATAAATCATTTAAACTTAATAATTATCAATTAATTTTAAAGAAAATTGAAAATACACAGGGTGAAAATTGGCATGGAACTCAAGCTGTATTAGATCTTTATGAAAATAATCAAAAGATTGATATTTTAATACCACAAAAACGCCAATATAGCTCTGGAATGCCAATGACAGAAGCAGCAATCAATGCAGGACTAACTCGTGATATTTATGTAGCACTAGGAGAGGATTTAAAAAATGGTAGTTGGAGTTTTAGAATTTATCATAAACCTTTAATTCGTTTGATTTGGTTAGGTGGCTTACTAATTGCTTTAGGTGCTTTATTCGCTGCATTTAATAATTTTTATAGGAAAGAAAAATGATATTTTGGATAGTTGTTTTTTTATTGTTTTTAATTTCTATGGCTTGGGTTGGGTATTTTTTTTACAAACCAATTAAAAATAATCAAAATCCAGATACAAACTTAAATATTGCAAAAGAAAAAATAGCGCAATTAAAACTTGATGTTCAAAATAATACTTTAAGTGAAAATGATTTTGCAGCAGCAGAAAAAGACATAAAACAAACTTTAGCAACAGAATTAGAAGATAATACAGTTAGTCCAAATCAGCAAAAAAATACTTCTATTTTAATTAGCAGTATTATATTTTCCTTTGTTTTGATTTTTGGAATATATCAATATTTAGGATCACCTCAATCAATAAATAATATTAAAAAACAACAGCCTTCTGTAGCGCAAATACTTTTAAAAATGGAACAGCATCTAGCAAAAAACCCTAAAGATATTAAAGGTTTAACATTGCTAGGACAGACTTATTTTAGAATTGGTCAATTAAAAAAAGCAAAAATAACATTTAAAAAAGCTTATTTACTAAAACCTAATAATGAAGAAATAATTTTGGGTTATCTTGCTACTTTAGCAGCACTAAATAATAACTCTGTTTTAGGTGAGCCTTCTAAATTAATTCAAAAAGTTCTAACTATCAATCCAAATAATATTCAAGGGTTATGGTTTGCTGGGTTTGCTGCTTATCAAACAGGAAATTATAAATTAGCAGAAAAAACTTGGAAAAAAACTTATTCTTTAATGGATAAAAAAGATCCTGAACGAGAAATTATCAAACAATATTTAACTGAAATTAAACAACTCCAACAAGAACATACTAAGTCTGAATCTTCTAAAACAGAGCAATTGCAAACTAAACAGTCTAAGACTTCTCAAGCAAAAATAACTATAAAACTAGATATTGATAAAAAAATCAAAGCAAATAAATCTGATTTTGTGATGATTTACGCCAGAGCAACAAATGGCTCAAGAATGCCAATTGCTATTAAAAAAATACGAGCTTCTCAATTACCAACAACAATCACACTAACAGACAATGATGCTGTGATGCCAACGAGAAAACTCTCTCAAATGAGGGAAGTTTTTGTATTTGTTAGGTTATCTAAAACTGGTCAAGCAATGCAACAAAAAGGTGATGTTGTTGTTAAAAGTAAGGCTATCAACCCACAATCTAATACAACCATCAAACTCTTAATAAAATAACCCCTTGCTCAGCGAAAAAATGCGAGTGCGAGGCGAGTAGTTTTTTTGATACAT
>FPHJ01000059.1_pt1 | contig 18435 bp, 20 predicted proteins | sample 1057411 | NCBI WGS metagenome assembly FPHJ01 (sample SAMEA4473313, study PRJEB15554) | hydrothermal vent metagenome | biome: marine basaltic hydrothermal vent biome; feature: marine hydrothermal vent; material: water | place: Pacific Ocean | collected 2011-06-14/2011-07-23 | depth 1199 m
ATCATAAGCAAAAGGTAATCCACCTGTACTTGCACCAATAACAACTATTTTAGCCATAATGTTCTAACCTATTAAGTTCAAAAAATATCATTATAATAAATTATAAAAAAAAAAAAAATACATCATATAATGCTTATATTCTTATATTCTTATATAGTTTTTAAAAATTGTTTTATTTCCTTTATAACAGCATAAATTTTTTTATGTTTAGTATCAACTACAAGATCGGCAATTTTTCTATAAATTGGATCTCTAATGATAAAAATTTTTTCTAATGTTTCTTTAGGATTATTTTCTAGTAAAGGACGATTTTTAGAATTTTTTATTCTATTTACTAAAATATTAATATCGGCATTGAGGTAGATAACAGTCCCATTTTTAAATTGTTGTTGATTTTCTTCGGATAAAACTGCACCACCACCAGTTGATAAAACAATATTTTTTCTTTGACATAACTCTTTAATAACTTTAGTTTCTCTTTTTCTAAAACCTGTTTCACCTTCAATATCAAATATATAATTAATACTTGCACCAGTTTGGGTAATAATTTCCATATCAGAATCAAAAAAATCAACTTTTAAAATACAAGAAAGTCTTTTTCCTATGGAGGTTTTCCCTGAACCCATCATTCCAATTAAATAAATATTTTTTTTAAGTTTCATTATTTGGTTTGTGTTTTTTTATGAATTTGTGTTTTATCCCATAAAGCAGCATATTTTACAAAGGTAGAATGTGCAGAAAGTAGGGAAAGTAAAAAACCTTGTTTACCATCTAAAAAACCTTGTTTTAAGAAATACATTTTTATAAAACAAAAAAATGCGTGAAAGATTCCAGTTGTTATCGTTGTTGTTTGGTTATTTTTATATTTTTCTTCTGCCCAATAATTTGCATAATTCGCAGATTTAATTAGATAGTGTTGGATATTATCATAAGTTAGATGTAGTAAATCTCCTTGAAGGCTAATAATGGTTAGATTATGTTGTAATTTTTCATGAACTAAAGCATCATTCCAATGACAAGTATCTCTAGGATACAATCGAACTACCCAATCAGGATACCAACCACAATGGCGTATTTCTTTACCAAAACAAATACTAAGTCTAGGTAAAGAATATACATTTTGAGTTTGATTTTGAATAATAGCTTCAATAATACTATCTCTTAGGTTTTTGCTAATTCTCTCATCAGCATCTAACATTAATACCCAATCACATTTAGCATAAGATTGAGCTTTTTGTCTTGCTTTGCCAAAACCTTCCCACTTAGTATCAATAATGACATTTTTGGTGTATTTTTTGGCAATTTCAATAGTATTATCAGAACTACCAGTATCATAAACAACAATTTCACTGGCAAAATCAATGACAGTTTCTAAACAGTCAGCTAAGTTTTTTTCTTCGTTTTTTACAATTAAAACAACAGAAAGGGTGCTCATTTATTTAACCATTTCATATATTTAGCAACACCTTCTTCAACTGTATGAAACTCATCTTTAAAACCAGCATCTCGTAGTTTTGAAATATCAGCTTGAGTAAAACTTTGGTATCTTCCTTTTAGTTTTTCTGGAAATTCAATATATTCAACTTTTCCTTTTTGATGAAATTTAATTACACTATCAGCAATATCTTGAAATGATTGTGAACGACCTGTTCCTAAATTAAAAATACCAGATTTATCTGGATTATCTAAAAACCAACAATTAACTTTGGCACAATCTTCAACAAAAACAAAATCTCGTTTTTGACCACCAGCTTCATAACCATCATAAGGCCCAAATAATTTAGGATTTTCACCATTTTTAATTTGAGTATTAAGATGATAAGCAACTGAAGACATTTCACCTTTATGATTTTCTCTAGGACCATAAACATTAAAGTATCTGAAACCAACAATTTGAGACTTAGCTGTTGCTAATATTTTTCTAACATACTGATCAAATAAAAACTTTGAGTATCCATAAACATTAAGTGGTGATTCATAAGATAATTCTTCTTTAAAAACATCTCCACCACCATAAACTGCTGCAGAAGATGCGTATAAATACTGTGCTTGATTATTTAGGCAATAATGGAGTAATTGTTTGGAGTATTCAAAATTATTTTCCATAACATATTTCCCATTCCACTCAGTAGTTGCTGATTCAGCACCTAAATGAAATATTGCTTGAACTTTGCCGAAATTAGAGTTATTTTTAATTTTTAAAATAAAATCATCTTTGTCTAAATAATCAGCTATTTGACAATCTACGAGATTTAAAAATTTAGTTCCATCAGTTAAATCATCTACAACAATAATATCTTCAATACCATTTTGGTTAAGTTGTTTAACAATATTACTACCAATAAATCCTGCACCACCTGTAACAATAATCATAACTATTCCTTTTAAATATTTTTTAGCGTTGAGCTGTTTTTAGAAGTCTAGATTTATCTCTAGCCCAATCTTTTTCTTTTATACTCTGGCGTTTATCGTGTTCTTTTTTACCTTTAGCAATACCTAATTCTAATTTTACATTACCTCTAGCCCAATAAAGTTTTAAAGCAACAGCTGTTGCTCCTTTTTGATTGATTTTATCGCGTATTTTATTTATTTCTTTACGGTGTAATAATAATTTTCTAGTGCGAGTTGGATCAGTGTTTATATGAGTTGAAGCAGTCAATAGGGGAGAAATATGAGCACCAAATAACCAAAGATTATTATTTTTAAAAATAACATAACTTTCTTTTAATTGAACTTTTTTCTGGCGAAGGCTTTTAACCTCCCAACCTTCAAGAGATAGTCCAGCTTCTAAAGTATCTTCAATAAAATAATCAAATCTTGCTTTTTTATTTTGTGCAATTAAATTATCATTATTAGTTTTTTTCTTTTTTGCCATAAGGTTATTTTAATAATAAAAAAACCCGCAATACTAAAATATGCGGGTTTTTTATTTTCATAAGGGTAGGGTGTAAATTACATCATTCCACCCATACCACCCATTCCACCACCCATGCCACTCATATCAGGTGTAGCAGATGTTTCTTGTGGAATTTCAGCAATCATAGCCTCTGTTGTAATCATTAAAGCAGAAACAGAAGAAGCATTTTGTAATGCTGCACGAGTGACTTTTGTTGGATCTAAAATACCCATTTTTAACATATCACCATATTCTTCATTACTTGCATTAAACCCAAAGTTTCCTTTTCCTTCAGCAACTTTATTTAAGACAACAGATGGTTCTGCACCACCATTAGCAACGATTTGTCTTAAAGGTTCTTCCATTGCTCGTTTGATAATTTTAATACCAATGTCTTGATCATGATTATCACCTTTTAATTTATCTAATGCACTAATTGCACGGATTAAGGCAACACCACCACCAGGAACAACACCTTCAGCAACAGCGGCTCTTGTTGCGTGTAATGCATCATCAACACGATCTTTTTTCTCTTTCATTTCAATTTCTGTTGCAGCACCAACTTTAATAATTGCAACACCACCTGACAATTTTGCTAGTCTTTCTTGTAGTTTTTCTTTGTCATAATCAGAAGTAGTTGTTTCTATTTGAGCTTTGATTTGAGCAACTCTTGCATCTATTGCTTTTTTATCACCAGCACCATCAACAATTGTTGAATCATCTTTTCCAATATGTACTTTTTTAGCACTACCTAAATGTTCCATAGTGACTTTTTCTAAACTTAAACCTACTTCTTCAGAAATAACTGTACCACCAGTTAGAATTGCAATATCTTCTAAAATTGCTTTTCTTCTATCACCAAAACCAGGTGCTTTTACAGCAGCTACTTTAACGATACCACGCATATTATTTACAACTAAAGTTGCTAAAGCTTCACCTTCAACATCTTCTGCGATAATCAATAATGGTTTTCCAGATTTATTTACTTCTTCTAATGTTGGTAATAAATCACGAATATTTGAGATTTTTTTATCGAATAAAAGAATAAAAGGATTTTCTAAATCAGCAGTCATTGATTCTTGGTTATTAACAAAATAAGGAGATAAATAACCCCTATCAAACTGCATTCCTTCTACAACTGATAATTCATTATCAAACCCAGAACCTTCTTCAACTGTAATAACGCCTTCTTTTCCTACTTTTTCCATAGCTTGGGCAATAATATTACCTACTGACTCATCAGAATTAGCAGAAACAGTACCAACTTGAGCAATTGCTTTACTATCAGAACAAGGTTGAGCTAATTTTGCTAATGCTTTAACTGCTGTTTTTGTGCCTTTTTCAATACCTCGTTTTAAATCCATTGGGTTCATTCCAGCAGCAACATACTTAACACCTTCACGAACAATCGCTTGTGCTAAAACAGTTGCAGTTGTTGTGCCATCACCAGCAATATCATTTGTCTGTGAGGCCACATCTTTAACCATTTGAGCACCCATATTTTCAAATTTATTTTCCAATTCAATTTCTTTAGCAACTGATACACCATCTTTTGTGATATGTGGCGCACCAAATGATTTTTCTAAAACAACATTTCTACCTTTAGGACCTAGTGTTACTTTTACTGCATTTGCTAGAACATTAACACCATCTAGCATAGCTTGTCTAACATCTGAACCAAATTTAACTTCTTTTGCACTCATTTTATTTCTCCTTTAAATTTATTCTACAATTGCAGTGATATCATCTTCACGCATAATTAAATAAGTTTCATTATCTATTTTGACTTCATTACCAGCATATTGAGCAAATAAAACAATATCACCCACTTTAACATCTAAGGCAATAAGATCACCATTATTGTTTTTTTTGCCATTACCAACTGCTAAAACCTCACCTTTTGAAGGTTTTTCTGTTGCTGAATCTGGAATGATTAAGCCACTTGCTGTGGTTTTTTCTTCATCAAGTCGTTTAATTAAGACTCTATCGTGTAAAGGTCTAATATTCATAATTTACTCCTATGTTTAAATTTGTTTATAAGTTTAAATTTGACGATTAATTAACGCCATATTTCTTACTTAGAGTATGTAAGGTCTATTTATTTTTTTTCAAGTATTTTTGAAAAATTATTTAGTTAATTGTTTTTTTAATTTAGATATAGCTAGGTTTTCAATCTGACGAACCCTTTCTGCAGAAACATCATATTGCTTAGCTAATGTATGTAGTGTTGATTTTTTTTCACCTAGATATCTTTGTTTGAGAATATCTAAACTTCTTTTATCTAAAGTTGCTAGGGCATTAGATAAATTAGAATGATTATGTTGGACATTATCATTATGGCTAATTATTTTTTCAGGAGAAAGAGATTCATCAACTAAATATTGTTCAGGAGAGAAGTCATCATCGTTGTTATCAATTGCAAAAGAAACATCTGTGCCATTTAATCTAGATTCCATTTCTAGAACTTCTTTTTCTTTAACACCTAAATCATTAGCTATTTTTGATGCTTGAGATTGAGTAAGAAAACCTTGAATATTTTTTTTAGCTTGTTTTAATTTGAAAAATAATTTTCTTTGTGCTTTAGTAGTAGCTATTTTAACAATTTTCCAATTTTTTAAAATATACTCGTGAATTTCTGCCTTAATCCAATAAACAGCAAATGAAGATAATTTTATTTTTTTATAAGGATTGAATTTTTTAACAGCTTTCATTAGACCAATTGTTCCTTCTTGGATTAAATCAGTCATTTCTAATCCATAACCTTTATAACTATATGCAATAAATGCGACAAAACGCATATGTGATAAAACTAATTTTTCAGCAGATTTTAAATCATTATTTTCATATAATTCAACAGCAAGTTTATACTCTTCTTCTGGAGATAAGATAGGTGGATATTCCCCTGTGGAAATATCAAAATTTTTATTAGTAATAAGTGGTAGTGTATTTTTCATAATGAAAATTATAACACAAAAATTAAAATGACTGCAAGAGCTTATGATGACGTTTCTTTTGTGTATCTAGCGTTAAACTATAAGTCTTGAAAATACTTGTTAATTCATTTAGTGCTGTTGAGAAATTATTATTAATAATGAGGTAATCATATTCATTAAAATGTTTAATTTCATTTTTTGCCTCAGACATTCTTTTGTTGATGGTATTTTTATCATCTTCACCACGTTTAACTAAGCGACTTTTTAATTCTTCAATTGAAGGAGGAAGAATAAAAATAGAAATAGCTTTTTTAAAATGTTGTTTAATTTGTTGATGTCCCTGCCAGTCAATTTCTAAAATAACATCTATTTTATTTTTTAACTGTTCTGTAATTGTTTTTTTACTAGTGCCGTAATAATTATCAAAAACTTTGGCATATTCTAGAAGTTCATTGTTTTTAATTAAGGTTTTAAATTCATTTTTAGATACAAAATGATAATTCTTACCATCAATTTCAGTGGGGCGTTTTTCTCGTGTTGTATGAGAAATAGAAAGAGAGAGATTTTCCTCTGTTTCTAGAAGTGCTTTAATTAAACTAGTTTTTCCAGCTCCAGATGGTGCTGATATAACGAATAAATTACTCATTTTTTAGGGGTATAACCCTGAATTTTGTCAGCACCTTCAACACTAAAGAAAAATTTTTCTAATTGCTCTTTTAAGAATGCTTGTGCTTTAGGATCAATCATACTTAGATGATTTTCGTTAATTAACATTGTCTGATGCTCTAGCCACATTCCCCAAGCATTTTGCGAAACATTTTGTAAAATTTTATCGCCTAACTCTCCTGGATATGGTTTCCTTTCTAATGCCGGTAATTTTTTGTTAAGTTTGATGCAATTTACAGTATTCATAAGTTGATATTTTACTAAATTTGATTGATAAAATTAACAATATCTTGAGTTGCATTGGGTTTTGCAAGTGTATAAGCATTATTACCCATGGTAACAAGCTTTTGTTGATTTAAACTATTAAGTATTTCTTCTAATTTTTTAGGAGTTAAGTTTTTTTGCTCTAAGATAATAGCTGCTTGATTATTTTCTAGAATTTTTGCATTTGCTAATTGATGATTATCGATTGCATAAGGTAAGGGAATTAAAATACTGGCTGTTTTTGAAAGCATTAGTTCTGATATTGTCATTGCACCTGCACGACAAATAACAACATCAGCCCAAGCATACGCTTTAGCCATATCATCAATAAATGCAGATATTTTTCTATTTTTATAACTATTATTTTGATTAATCTCTTCAAAATGTTGTTTTCCAGTTTGATGCCAAATATTAATATTAAGATTGAGTTTATTAACAACTTCATTGATAGGTTTTGCACCTAAACTTCCTCCTAAAACTAAACAATTTAATCCTTGATGCGGTGTTTTATTATGAGGTTTGAATAATACTGGATTTCCAGAAGTTGTTGCTTTTGCAAGTGTATTATCAAATGCTTGAAAGACAAAAGGTGTTAATTTTGCTAATAGTTTATTGGTTGTTCCAGCAATGGCATTTTGTTCTTGAATAACTAAAGGTTTATTAAGTAATTTTGCTACAACACCGGCAACACCAGAAACAAATCCACCAGTAGTAAATATTACATCAGGTTTGAATTTATAAAAAATAATGAGTGTTTGAAAAAAACTAATGAATAATAAAAATACTCCTTTTAAAATAGATAATTTATTTTTTCCTCTTAATCCAGTAATAGAAATATTATTTAGTGTAATGTTATGGTTAGGAATAATTTTATTTTCCATTCCTTTTTTAGAGCCTAACCATTCTATGGTGTTGTTTTTATTTAACTCTTTTGCTACTGCTAATGCTGGGAATATATGCCCTCCTGTGCCACCAGCAACAATTAATATCTTTTTCATAAACGATATTCACTTTTATTTTCAATATCAATTCTAAGTAGAATTGCTAAAGAAATAACAACAATAATCATACTACTTCCACCATAGCTAAATAATGGAAGGGTTAATCCTTTTGTTGGTAAAAGTCCTATATTCACACCTAAATTTATTAATACTTGTAATGTTAGCCAAATACCAATACCAAAAGCAACAAAAGAGCTATAAAGTTTTCCTTGTTGTGCTGAAATGTTAGAAATAATAAAACTTTTTATCACAATATAAGTAAATAAAAATAAAACACTTAACATACCAATAACACCTAATTCTTCACCAATAACTGAAAATATAAAATCAGTATGAGCATCAGGTAAGAAACTTCCTTTTTGTATCCCTTGCCCTAATCCAACACCAAACCATTCACCTAAACCAATGCTTATTAAGGATTGAATGAGTTGATAACTTTTTCCATAGGGGTCAGCCCAAGGGTCTAAAAATGCTGTTATTCTTGCCATTCTTTCTGGTAATAAAAAAACAACTAAAATAGCAGTTATAGCCAATAACAAACTCAATAAAACAAAAGGACCTAACCTCGCACCAGCAATAAAAAGCATCATCATTGTTGTTATAGAAATAATTAAAAAAGAACCAATATCTGTTTCTAATAATAATAACAAGCCAACCACCATTAAAATCGCAATCGTTTTGTATAATCCCAACCCACTATTTTGAATATCTTTTTCTTGACGACATAAAAAACCAGCCATAAATAAAATAATAACTAATTTCATTATTTCTGAAGGTTGAAGATTAAAAAATCCAAGGTGTATCCAACGATAAGCACCTTTAACTTCTCCACCAATAACTGGCACAAAAACTAGTGTTAATAAAATTAATGTAATAACAAAAAAAATTGGACTTAGTTTTCGTAAAATTCCAATCGGTGTTTTTAGTGTTACAAATGCAATACTAAGCGCTAAAATGATAAAAACACTTTGACGGGTTATAAAATAAAAAGGTGCTTTGTTATAGATATTAATAGAAGCTGAAAAAACCATTATTAAACCAAAAATAAGCAATGTTATTATAGCACTAAGTAATTTTGTATCGATATTATTCAAACGGCACTAACCTCATTAATTCCTTTTTGTGGATTAAAAATTCCACAGCCATAAGTTTTATAATTGCCAATACCTTGTTCTTGTAATAACACAGATTCTTGTTTAGATAAATCAGCAACCATTAAAGATTGAGTTGTAAGCTTTTTATCATTAATAATGATAGATCCTGATAAACCAGCTAACATTTTTTTTGGTTTAATATTTAGTTTTTGTAAGTCGTAAAAACATTGTTCTAAAAAATCATCTTCATTAAGATTATTATTTTTAATAATACTATGAGAAAAGAGAATACTAGAATCACTCATTTTTTTTTGTTTTATAAATTTTATAATAGTAAAGTTTGTTCCATCAATGTTTAATGTTAGATTTTTTATTTTTTTTAGTGGATTAATATGTTCTTTTTTAACTCTTAAAATTAATTTAGAGCGTTTGGATAAATATAAAAATTCAGCTTGGGTATCTGCCATCCAACCATTGCCAGATTTAGGTAAATAAATATGATGAATTGCATCTTCTTTTAAAAAAGGAAAATGTTGCATTAATTCATTTGTTAAGGCACTTTGGTAATTTATATTAATTTTAGGGCATTCAATTTGAAATAGAACATCTTGAACGGTATCAGGGACTGTAAAATGCTCTTCATTTATATTTTCTTGCCAGAACATAATTATTATTTATGTAAAAAATAAATTGCAATTATCCACTAAATTATGAGTTTAAAAGAACTAGAAAAAACAATAAATTATACTTTTAAAAATATTGAATTATTAGAACGAGCATTAACACATAAAAGTAAAAATAATCAAAATTATGAAAGAATGGAATTTTTAGGAGATAGTGTTTTAGGATTTATTATTTCTGAAGCTTTGTATGAAAAATTCCCTAATATTTCTGAGGGAAAATTAAGCCGTATTCGCTCACAATTAGTTAGAGGAGAAACACTAACACAATTAGCAATAGAGCTTAAAATTCCACAATATATAATTTTGGGTTTGAGCGAATTAAAAAGTGGTGGAGTTAATCGACCTTCAATTTTAGAAGATGTTTTAGAGGCTATATTTGGTGCAATTTATTTGGATAGTGATTTCATAACAATAAAGGAAGTAATTTTAAAGTTATATCAAATAAAATTAGAAAATGTTTCACCTAATATTGAAATTAGAGACCCCAAAAGTCAATTACAAGAATATTTACAATCTAAAAAATTAGAATTACCAATTTATGAACATATTGCAACAACAGGAAAAGATCATAATGCTATTTTTACAGTGCAATGTTATTTAAAAGAAATGAAAATGACAGTTCAACAAAAGAATACAACCATTAAAAAAGCAGAACAAGCTTGTGCAGCAATATTATTAAAGAGAATAAATGATGAGTCATAAAGCAGGATTTGTTGCCGTAGTTGGTAGGCCTAATGTTGGTAAATCAACACTTATTAATGAAATGATTGGGCAAAAAATTAATATTACCTCTCATAAACCACAAACAACAAGACATAAAATTTATGCCTTAGACTCAACTAATGATTATCAATTTGTATTTGTTGATACACCTGGTATGCATATTGGTGCTAAAAAAGCGATAAATAAATATATGAACCGTGTGGCAAGTAGTTCATTATCCGAGGTAGATATGGTGCTTTGGTTGATTGAAGCAGGTGTTTGGCATAAAGAAGATGAACGAGTTTTAGAATTTATAAAAAACTTAGATGTTCCAGTTATTTTGGTAATTAACAAAATAGATAAGGCAAAAGATAGAAAAAAATTATTGCCATTTATTGAAAAAATAACACAATATTATTCAAGTGATAATTTAGTGCCAGTTTCAGCATTTGATAAAAAGTCAATTTTGTATTTAAAAGAAGTAATGCTTAAATTTTTACCTGAACAAAAAGCTATTTATGATAAAGACTATCTCACTGATAAAAGTCAGAAATTTTTAGTGGCTGAATTTATTCGTGAAAAACTAATACGAAATTTACATAATGAAATCCCTTATGATTTAACAGTAGAAATTGAACAATTTAAATTAGATGGATCAATGTTTAGAATTCATGCGAAAATTTTGGCTGATAAGGAATCACAAAAGAATATTATTATTGGTTATCAAGGTAATATGCTTAAAAAAATATCTACTGATGCTAGAATAAGTATTGAAGGATTATTAGAAGCAAAAGTATTTTTAAAGTTATGGGTAAAAGTAAAAGAAGGTTGGGCTGATGATAAAAGGGCTCTCGCTTCTCTTGGTTATGATTAAAACAAAAGCTTTTTTAATACATCATCGTCCTTTTCAAGAACAGGGTTTATTATTAGATTTTTTAACATTAGAATTTGGTATGGTGCGTTGTGTAGCAAAAAATGCTAGAAAATCTAGAACTAAAATCCCTCACTTTACTTTATTAGATATTTCCTTAGTTGGAAAATCAGAATTAAAAAGCTTAAGGGGTTTTGAAGTTGTTAAACCTAATTTAAATTTAAAAAAAGAAGATAAATTTTTATTATTATATGTTAATGAGTTGTTATATAGGCTTTTGCATCAATATGATGAGTGTGTTAGAATTTTTAATAAATATCAAACACTAATTACAAGTATAGTAATTGTAAAAAATATTGCTAAATATTGGCAATTAAGGTTATTTGAAGAAGTTTTATTAAGCTCATTGGGTTATGAATTGAGTTACGAAGTAAAATCAAATAAATATTATATTTTTAAAGATAATATTGGTTTTGTTGAAGATAAGGATGGTTATTTTTTAGGCGATGATTTACAAAAAATAAAAAGCTCTTTTAATGATTGTCCTAATGAGAAAGTTTTAAAACAATGGCGTAATTTATCACGCTTAAGATTTAAATCGTTGTTAGGTAATGAACCTTTAAAAACAAAGGAACTATTTAGATAATTATGAATAAAATTTTATTAGGTGTTAATATTGACCATATCGCAACATTGCGAGAATCAAGAGGTGTTGATTACCCTTGTGTTTTAGAAGCAGGACGTATTGTTGAAAAAGTTGGTGTTAATGGTATTACTATTCACTTGCGAGAAGATAGACGCCATATTCAAGAAAAAGATCTTGATGATTTAACAAAATATTTAAATACTAAAATTAACTTAGAAATGGCAACAACTCCTGAGATGTTAGAGATTGCTAAAAAATATCAGCCTAAAGATTGTTGTTTAGTTCCTGAAAAAAGAGAAGAATTAACCACAGAAGGCGGGTTAGATATTGCTGGAAATATTGATAAAATGCGAGATTTTGTTGCAGAATTATCAGAATTTGGGATTAGAGTTTCTCCTTTTATTGACGCTAATAAAAAACAAATTGATGCTGCTAAAGAAATTAAAGTTCCTTTTATAGAATTACACACTGGTCATTATGCAAATCTAACAGGTAAGGCTCAATTAGAAGAATTAGAAAATATTCAATATATGGCTACTTATGCAACTTCATTAGGTTTAAAAGTGAATGCAGGACATGGACTAACTTTAGGAAATACTAAAAAAATTGCCGAAATACCAGAAATTATAGAGCTGAATATTGGACATTCTATTATTTCTAGGGCAGTATTTGTAGGTTTGGAGCAAGCGATTATTGAAATGAAAAACTTAATAGAACAATCTAGATTAGAGGAAATAAAAAAATGATTTACGGTATTGGAACAGACATCATAACTATAAAAAGAATTGAAGAAATCTTGGAAGGCAAGAATGCCAATAGATTTATTACTAAAATTCTAACAACACATGAACAACAAATATTCAAAAATAGAGGCGAGAGGGCGAATTATCTTGCGAAACGTTTTGCTGCAAAAGAAGCTTTTGCAAAGGCATTAGGTACGGGTATTGGTAGTACTGTTAGTTTTCAAGATGTTACAATTCGTAATACAGAAGATGGCAAACCTTACTTTAGTGTTTCTGAAAAATTACGCCAATATTTAATTAGCCACCATATTAAAACAGCACATTTATCTATTTCTGATGAGAAAAACCAAGCAGTTGCTTATGTAGTATTAGAATTAGCAGAAGGAGAGAAAAAATTAGAAGCAATTAAAGGGTTTTAAAAGGGGGAGCCTACCTTTTTAAATATAATAATAAAAATGCAAAAGATATCTCGGTTACACTCAACACGACAGTGCTTTTTACAATAAAACTTGTTCAATATTTACATTTTTGACAAAATCATCTAACCATTTATTGCCCAATGTTTCTTTGGCGATAATTTCTATCGGGTAAATACTTTTAACTCCCGTAGTATTTTCATAACGAGACAAACCTTGGCGACAAGCAGGGCAAGTAGTTAATATTTGCACTTTATCTTTTTTAGTCGCATTTAGTTTTTGTAAATCATTTTTTATTTCATTTTCTTTTTTGAAACTTACTTGTTTAGCAACATCAGGTCTAGATACAGCAAAAGTTCCAGCCTCTGAACAACATCTATCATTATTGATTACTTCAATTCCCATTAATTGATTAATAACCATTTCACTACCGATACTAGATTTAATAGGATCATGACAAGGTGCATGGTATAGATACTTGTCATTGCTATTTAACTTAATATTTTTCTCTAATAAAAATTCATGAATATCTATTAAACGAGAGTTATGAAATATATCACCAAATTGATAAGTTAGTAATTGATCAATACAAGTGCCACAAGAAGTGATAACTGTTTTAATATTTAAATAATTAAGGGTATTTGCAATACGATGAAAAAGAACGCGATTTTTTGTTGAAATTTCATTTGCTTTCTCACTATATCCTCCAGCATTTTGTGGATAACCACAACATAAATATCCTGGTGGTAAAACAATTTTAGTACCATTTTCATAAAGTAATGCCAAAGTAGATAAACCTATCTGACTAAACAATCTCTCAGAACCACAGCCTGGGAAATAAAATACAACATCGCTATCTTCATTTGATTTTGTAGGATGAGATAGAATTGCAATTTTTTCAGAAGATTCAATATCTAATAATTGACGCATTGTTGGAGTTGTTGTCTCTTTTGTTAATGGTCTATTAAAAGTTGTTATTACTTGTGTGGGGAAAGTTGGTTTACCAATAGTTATATTAGGTTCTGTTTTTTTATGATGAATTGTTAAACTAATCCAGCGTTGTAAGCGATAACTAATATCAATTAATAATTTTTTAACAATTTTAATAGCTAAAGGATTAGTGATGTTTAAAAAACCATACGCCATCTTGGTTGCTAATGAATTAGTTTTATAGTTGTTTTTCACTAAAAAATCACGCATTTTTATTGAAACTTTACCAAAGTCTATATCAACAGGACATGGTTTTTCACAACGATGACAGATAGTGCAGTGATCAGATATATCTTCTAATTCTGCAATATGTTTTAAAGAAATACCTCGACGCGTTTGCTCTTCGTATAAAAAAGCTTCAATCAATAGGTTTGTGCCAATAATTTTATCGCGTGGTGAATATAGTAAATTTGCTTCTGGAATATGAGTGGTGCAAACAGGTTTGCATTTTCCACAACGCAAACAATCTTTAATCATATGGTTTATCTCACCGATTTGTGAGTTTTCCATAATTAATGCTTCTTGTGCTAATAATTGCAATGATGGCGTATAAGCAATTTCTAAATCACTACCTGATAATAATTTATTTTTATTGAAAAAATTATGAGGATCAACTTGTTTTTTATAAGTTGCAAAATTATCTTTATATTCTTGATTTAGATATTTATATTTTGTAATTCCAATACCATGCTCTCCAGAAATAGAACCACCTAAATCTTTAGCAATTTGCATAATTTCATCAACAATTTTTTCGGCTTTGTTAAGCATTTTTTGATTATGTGAATGCACAGGAATATTAGTATGCACATTGCCATCACCTGCATGCATATGTGTAGCAACGAAAAGTCGCTCTTGTTTGTGTTCTTTATGAATTTTTTGTAATTCAATAACAATATTTTTATAGTCTTCACCAATTAATAGATCTTTAATTTTTCTAACAATACTTTTTTTATAAGAAATAATTTTTTCTTTAGTTTGATAAGCCCTAAAAACTTCTTTTTTGTCTAAATTATTAAGAGAATCTTGCCAAATTATTTGAGTTTTATCAATTTCTTTAAGTAATAAATTTACTTTTGTTGTTTGATTTTTTTCTAAATAAGTTTTAATATTGTTTAGAGTTTCTAATTTATTTTCAATAGAAAGGCGGATGTTAATTTTTTCTATATGGTCGCTATAATCAGCAAGTTTATTTAAAGGGATAACAACATCTTCATTGATTTTAAAGGCATTAGTATGTGAAGCAATAGCAGCTGTATTAGCTCTATCTTTCCAAAAAAGTTGTCTTTCTGTTTCATCTTTAGCAATAAATCCTTCGCCATTTAATTGTTTAACCATTTGAATAATTGTTAAACAAGTTTGTTGTAATTTTTCTAAATTATTGCTACTTATATCACCAATTAATACCATTTTAGGCAAGGTTGGTTGAATTGATTTGGTTGAGTAATTAACAGCTTTAATATAACGATGGTCTAGGTGTTCTAAACCGACTAGTTCAACATCAGCTGTATTTTTAACTAAATCAATAATATTAACAATTGAAGGGACAGCTTTGTGTAGGTCATTATCAAAAAATTCTAAACAAATTGTTTTTGTATATTTTTCTACTTTATGCAGAACAAATGTTGCTGAAGTAATTAAACCATCACAACCTTCTTTCTGCACACCAGGTAAGCCTGATAAAAATTTATTACTAACATCTTTGCCTAAATTATCATTTCTAAAATCCTTTCCATTTATCGTTAAGATTTTAGAGTCTATTTTGGTTTGATTATCTGCTTCAAATAAAGTTGTTTCAAATTGAACAGAATCTAATAAATGTAATTTTTGTTTATTATGGTTTAAGCGTTTTATTTTTAACCATTTGCCATTAGGTAGGAACATTGTCCAAGCAAGTAAATTATCAACAGTTGTCCCATATCTTAATGCTTTTTTTCCGCCAGCATTCATTGCAATATTACCACCAATAGTACAAGCATCTTGTGAAGTAGGGTCTATAGCAAAAATTAAATTATTCTCTTTTGCCTTTTCACTAACGCGTTTTGTGATAACACCAGCGCCAACAGTAATAGTATCAATACCATTTTCTTGTTGTATTTGAGAAATATTTAATAACTTTTCAGTATTTATAATAACTGCATTTTTCGTTAAGGGAATAACACCGCCTGTATAACCTGTCCCACCACCTCTAGGAATAATATTAAGTTTAAGTTCTATACATTTTTTAACCAATAATCCTACTTCATTTTCGTTACTAGGGGTTAAAACAACTAATGGATATTCAACACGCCAATCAGTAGCATCTGTGCTATGAGAAGAACGAGTAAGAGGATCAAAACGAATATTATTAAGTGAAGTAATTTGTGAAAATACCTTTTGAAGATTTTTTCTTTCGTTTAGTTGTTGTAAGAGAAGTTGAGAAAAATCATCAATAATTAGTTTAGTTTTTTCAGTCAATCTTAAAACTAATATATTATTATTTGTTCGTTTTTTAATTTCATTTAAACGGTGCTGTAAGGCTACAATAAGTTTTTTTATTCGTTTAGGGTTTTGTATTAAATCTTCTTGAATATATAAGTTTCGATAAACAATCCAAATATCACCAAAAATTTCAAAAAACATTTTTGCAGATAATCCAGTTTTTCGTTCATTTTTAAGACTTTTAAAAATATCCCAAGCTTCTTGGTCTAATAAACGAACGATAATTTTTTTATCTGAAAGTGAGGTGTAGTTATAAGGGATTTCCCTAAAAGACATTATTATTAACTTAATACAAAAAAAGAGATTTTACTTTAAAATTATTTTTTTTGTTTTATAGTATTATTTTTATGCTTTGGATTAAATCTTTTCATATTATTACAGTAGTCACTTGGTTTGCAGCATTATTTTATTTGCCTAGGTTGTTTGTATATCACGCAATGTGTCAAGATAAAATTAGTTTAGAGCGTTTTAAAGTAATGGAAAGAAAACTTTATTATGGGATTATGATGCCATCAATGGTCCTAACACTTGTTTTTGGATTTGTTTTATTGTTTTCTTATGGATTTCATTACTTTGCAAATGCTTATTGGTTACATCTTAAATTATTATTAGTTGCACTTTTAGTTGGTTACCATTTTTACTGTGGTTATTTGGTTAGTGTTTTTAAAAATGATATTAACAATAAAAGTGATAGATTTTATAGGGTATTAAATGAATTACCTGTTATTGTTTTAATTGCGATAGTTATTTTAGTAGTAGTTAAACCGATATAATAGCCAATCGTTTTTATTGTTTTATATCTAATGAAATATTCAAGAATTATCGGAACAGGTAGTTATTTACCTAAAAAAGTTATTACTAATCAAGATTTAGAAAAAAAAATTGATACTTCAGATGAATGGATTACTAGCAGAACTGGAATTAAACAAAGAAATATTGTTGAAGATGAAAATACTTGTGATTTAGGTTATCAAGCCTCTATTAAGGCATTGGAAATGGCAAAAATTAGTGTAGATGAATTAGATATGATTATCTTTGCTACAACAACACCAGATAAAATATTTCCTTCAACAGCCTCTTTATTACAAGAAAAACTTGGCTCATCTTGTCCTGTTTTTGACTTACAAGCTGTTTGTGCAGGATTTATTTATGCATTAACTACAGCAGATCAGTATATTAAATCAGGAATGATGAAAACTATTTTAGTTGTTGGTAGTGAAACTCTTTCAAAAGTAGTCGATTGGAATGATAGAAATACAGCAGTGCTTTTTGGTGATGGTGCAGGTGCATTTGTATTAACTGCTGATGAAAAAACTGGAATTAAACATTGTAAATTATTAGCAGATAGCACTTATTCAAAATCATTATTTGTTGATAATCAAGGTATTAATCAACAAGGTTTTATTAATATGACAGGTCAAGATGTTTTTAAATTGGCTGTGAGCGAGCTTAGTAAAATTGCTGTTGAAACATTAAAAGAAAGTGATGTTTCTTATGATGAATTAGATTGGATGGTGCCTCATCAAGCAAATATTAGAATTATTCAAGCAGTTGCTAAAAAAATTAAACAATCAATGGATAAAGTTATTGTGACAGTAGATAAACATGGTAATACATCTGCAGCCTCAATTCCGCTTGCTTTTGATGAGGGCGTTCGTAGTGGGAAAATTAAAAAAGGCGATTTATGTCTTTTAGAAGGTATTGGTGCAGGTTTTGCTTGGGGTAGTGTATTGTTAGAATTTTGATTAAATGATTATTTACTACAATTGTTTAAATAGTTTAATTTTAAAATGACAAAAATTTTATTATTGTTTTCAGGTGATGGTATAGGTGGTGCAGAAAATCATTAACTAGAATGGTAAGTGAAAATGACGATAAATAATATAACTTATAAAGTAATTCTAGTTATCATTTTGTTTTATAGTTCATTTATTTATGCAAATTTATCACCAAATTTTTTGTATGATAAATTATTATCTTGGAGTGAAGTAATCTTGAATAATATTGATGTTTTTGATGGAGAATCAGAGGTTAAATTAAATGGGTTATCAG
>FPHJ01000017.1_pt1 | contig 17818 bp, 17 predicted proteins | sample 1057411 | NCBI WGS metagenome assembly FPHJ01 (sample SAMEA4473313, study PRJEB15554) | hydrothermal vent metagenome | biome: marine basaltic hydrothermal vent biome; feature: marine hydrothermal vent; material: water | place: Pacific Ocean | collected 2011-06-14/2011-07-23 | depth 1199 m
TTACTAAATATAACTGAAGTGTTTTATTCACTTCAAGGAGAGTCAAATACTGTTGGAATTCCAACGGTATTTATTCGTTTAACAGGTTGTCCTTTAAGGTGTGTTTATTGTGATACGGAATATGCATTTAAAGGAGAAAATTTAATTTCAATTGCTGATATTTTAAAAAAAATTAAAAAATATAATACTCAATATATTTGTGTGACTGGTGGTGAACCTTTAGCACAAAATAATTGTTTTTATTTATTAGATGCTTTAATCGCTAATGATTACAAAGTATCTCTAGAAACAAGTGGTAGCATCAGTATTAAAAATGTGCCTTCTGTTGTTGATATCGTTATGGATTTAAAAACACCATCATCAGAAGAGGTAGAAAAAAATAATTGGGATAACTTAAAATATTTACAAAAACATCATCAGGTTAAATTTGTTATTGGAAATAAAAGAGATTTTGAATGGTCAGTTGATGTTTTACAAAAAAATATCATAAAAGCAGAGATTTTATTTAGCCCTATTGCTGACTTGTTGTCCCCTACTTTACTTGCTGATTGGATTTTAAAAAAACAACTCAAAGTTAGAATGCAATTTCAACTACATAAAATTTTATGGCAAGATACTAAAGGCAAATAAAACTTTTTAAAAAAATACTGCGTATAATTAATTTATTATGAAAAAAACAATTATCTTAATAGGACTTTTAGTAATTTCTTTATACGCCATTTCAATAGATTTCAATTATACAAAACAAGGTTTTTTTGATGAAGGTAATGAATATGCTGTGCAAGGATATGATCCTGTTTCTTACTTTACAGAAAATAAAGCAGTAAAAGGTAAAGAGACCTTTCAGTTAGAATATAAAGGTAATATTGTTCTTTTTAAAAACCAAGAAAATTTAGAATTGTTTCAAAAAACTCCTCAAAAGTATGCCCCTCAATACGGTGGTTATTGTGCTTGGAGAATGGCACAAGACGGTAAAGGTGTTTATGGGGATCCAACACTTTGGAAAATTGTTGATAAAAAATTATATTTTAACTATGACAAAGAAATACAAGAGCGTTGGTTAAAAAATATTCCTGATTTTATTAAAAAAGCAGATGATTTTTGGTTAAATAAAAATAACTTTAAGACATTAAATTAAAACAAGTTTTTAATAATTTCTAAATAATCAACAGAGTTAAAAATTCCTTTAATTATTGATATGTAAATTATTGATGTAAAACAAGTTCCACCCAATACAACTATTAAGATATTTCGTAATTTAACATTGATTATTGTTAAAAAATAAATCAATATATTGATAGATATTCCAGGAATAAAACATAAAGAAAAAATAATAGGAATTTCTTTAGATTTTATTTTTTGTTCATAGTCTAAAATTTTTTGAGGGATTTTAAATTCTAATTTATGGGCAAAATTATAAATAATTAAACAATAACTAAAAATTGCTATTTGTATCGCTAAAAAAACTTCTAATGTTGAAAATACATAAATACCTGCTAATAAAAATGCAGTCCCTGGTATTAGTGTTAAACCTCTAACTATTAAAATTAAAATATAGACTAGATAAGAAACTAAAAAGTGCTTACTGATTAAAAATTCTTTTAACATTTCTATATCAATTATTTCACCTTTAAAATATAAATAAATTAATATGGTGAGATTAATGAGTAAAAATAAATAAAAAAGTTTTTTCTTAAAATGTTTTTGCATTAGTTGTTTTTAAATTGTTGAAATAATATGATAAATCCTCTTTTTTCCCATATCTAGGATATTCGTGCATTTTTAGGTATGGTCGTGAATTTACTTCTAAAAAGATACATTTTTGCTGATTAAAATCAATATCTAACTCTTTTTGACAAATAACATCAATTCCTAAAATATTTGCATCAAAATAATCTAATATTTTAAAAAGTTGTTGTTTATTATATTTAGTTAGAGTATTTTTACTAATGATTTCAATACTACTTCCTAAATTTAAAGAAATTTTATTATATAAAAAAACTTGCTCTGATTTTTTTGGTATAAAACTTAATGTTTTATTGGCTTGTTTTAAATATTTTTTTATTTTTCTATTTTTAGGAATAGCTTTTAAAATAGGTAATAATTTTTTTTCAATTCTTTTTTTATTTTCGATATCAATAAGTGTAGATATAGTGTTAATGCCATCACCTATTACAAAAGGTGGAAATCTTTTAGCAATTGTCATAATATCTTCTTTTACAACAACAATACGATAATTATTACCCTCTAAATACTCTTCTATTACACTGCTAAACCACCATTTTTTAACAGCAAAACTTGCTTTAACTAATTGAAATAAATTAGTTATTGGGAAATAAGCTCCTCTTGAGAAACCTCCAATATTAGGTTTTATAACAACAGGAAATCCATTTTTTCTAACAAAAGATAAAACTTTGAATGGGTTAAAAAAAATATCCCCTTTTGCATAAGGAATTTTTAATTTTTTAAATGCTTTTCTTGCTTGTTGTTTTGAACGACAGGATTGTCTAACAATTAAAGGATTATAGTCACTGCAATCTTTTAAAAAATATTTAACGACAATTTTATAAATAAAATACTTCACTTAGTTTGATAATGGGTTTTAATTTTTTTTAAAAATACAAAATTATTAAAATATTTTTTAGGGATATTTTTGCTAACTTGAACTAAATATTGCATATTCTTAATAATAAAATTGTTTTTTTCTTTATTGGAAATATTTTTATCTAAAAGATTTAAAGGAAATGGTGCGAATAAGTTTATTTCTACTATTTGAAAAATACCATTAATGAAATTAGTTTTAGATTCTGTGCGAATACAAAATCTAGTTATACGGAAAATAGGCAATTCTTTTAGGTTGTTTTTAATTTTTTTAATTTCAGCATCTGAAAAACTATTGGTTATATCATAATAAAAAGTATTTGGATTGTTGATATTGTTAATGGGGTAAACCTCACTATTGTTTTTAGTTTCTGTAATAGTTAAAGTTATATAATCCGTATTTTTATTAGGGTTTTGAATACAAAAAACTTCATATTCTTTCATTCCTATTGCTGCTTCTTGAACAATAAAAGGTATTTTAATATCTGTTTTAAAATCTTTAAATTCTGTTGAATTATTTATTTTAACAATACCATTAGCATTTTGTCCCCATTCTGGTTTCAAAAAAACAGGGAAACTTTTGGGATGAGTATTTTTGTTAAAAAAAAACTGATTTAAACGCCATTTTTCAGGAATTAATTTATCAATATCTAATTTAGAATAATAACCTTTTTTTTTGTTATAAAACTCAGCATTAATTTGAAAATACCACCAAGGTGGTATTCTCAAACGAATTGACCATAAAATATAATAAAAAACTAACTTTAAGGTCATTTTTTATTAATATAAGTTAAAACTAATCCTAATATAATAATAGATAAAGCAGCATTTGCTAAATCAGCATCTCTATAAGTTTGTCCATTTTCAGTCCATTCAACAATCCAACCTAATGGCGTGATTAAATGAAAAAAGACTGCACCAGACATAACTGTTGTTGCCATTATTCCACCAATAAAGTGTATTCTTTGTCTTTTATTTTTTAAAACAATTGGTGATAACAATACTAAAGAAGTTAATAACTCAAAAGAACCAACTAAATAAGCACCATAATTTGCAAATAAAGCACCTATCGTATTACCTAAAAAGCTACTAATCCATGCACCAATAACACTAAAAATATGTATTGGTTCAGCTGCTCCTGTAAATTTATAAGGTAAAGATTCTAAAAACACATAAGAAGCCCAAATAGCAATCAACCAACTAATAAGAGTCTTGCTTTTCATAAATTATCCTATTAAAAATTCTGCGTTAGTTTAACATAAATTATTATTAAGCATTTTGGTAATAGACTTAAATTAAAAATGACTTTATTTTGTATTTTTGGACAACTATTGTTATTAACTATTTAATAACAATTAATTTATGTTCTAACATATCTTTCATCGTATGTTCTATTCCACCTACACCATAACCACTACTTTTTCTCCCAGAAAAAGGCATCCAATCTACTCTAAAAGTTGTGTAATCATTTATCATCACAGCACTAGCCTCTAATTTCTTAGCAACATTCATTGCTGTTTTAATATCATCGGTAAAAATACTAGATTGAAAAGAAACTTCTAAACTATTAGCTTTAATAATGGCTTCATCAATATTTTCATAACCATAAATACAAACAACAGGGCCAAAAACCTCAGAAGTTGAAACTTTAGAATCTTGCTTAGGATTAAGTAAGACTGTTGCTTCAAAACAAACATCATTTATTCTATTTCCACCTACAATAAGTTCAGCACCTTCTTTTATTGCTTCATTAACCCAGTTTTCTACTCTATCTACTTCTTTTGTAGAAATTAAAGGACCAATATCTGTTGTTTCATTAATTGCATCGCCAATAACTAAAGTTTTAGCAACTTTGGCGATTTTTTGAGCAATATCTTTTGCTTTATTTTTAGGAACAAATACTCTTTGGGCAGAAACACAAACTTGCCCAGCATGATAAAAACCAGATTTTATAAGTCCATTAATAAAATTATCTATATCAGAAAATTTATCTAAAATCACAGGTGCAACACCACCATGCTCTAACGCACACCTAGTGCCATTTGATAATTTGCTTTTTAAATACCAGCCTATTTTTGCAGAACCAATAAAACTAAAAAATGCGACTCTAGGGTCTGTTACTAATTTTTCAGCTACTTCATTATTTATTAATGCAACTTGCACTAAACCTTTAGATAAGCCAGCAATTTCTAATAATTTAACAAGTTCTAAAGCACATAATGGTGTTGCTGATGAGGGCTTAATAATTACAGGACAAGCTGTTGCAACAGCAGGAATAACTTGATGGATTGTTAAATTTAAAGGATGATTAAAAGCACTAACAGCAACAGCAACTCCAATAGGTTCCATTGTTGTGAATGCTAATCGCCCTGCACCTGCTTGGGTTAAATCCATCGGCACTTCTTCACCTTTAATATTACGAATAGCAGAAATAGCGATACTAATACCATCAATTGCTCGTATTACCTCTACTTTTGCGTCTTTAAGAGGTTTTCCACCTTCATTAGCAATTAGTCTAGCAAAAAAATCCTGTTTTTCTTGCATTAATGGAATAAGATTTTGCAAGATTTTAATTCGCTCATAACTTGGTAATGGACTGTTTTTCAGCTTTGTTGCTGTTTCTAACATTTGTTCAACATCATTTAAGTTATGTTGTTTTAATTCAGCTAATATTTCACCAGTATATTTTTGTTTGACTTTAATCATTATGATTTCCTAAACTTTTATTCTCACTATAATCAACAGGAACATCAATAATATGTACTCCACCTTTTAAGAAACAATCTTTAATTAGTGGTGTTAATTCATTTGCAGATTTGATTTTATGACCAAATGCACCATAACTTTGAGCATATTTTACAAAATCAGGATTATTATATTCCAAGCCAAAATCTTCTAAATTTTGCCCTGCTTGTTTCCATCTAATCATCCCATAAGCACTATCAGTGATAATCAATACAACTAAATTAAGTTTTAAACGAGTTGCTGTTTCAATTTCTTGGGAATTCATCATAAAACCACCATCACCACAAATTGCCATAACTTGTTTTTGTGGATAAATTAAACTACAAGTCATTGCACTAGGCAATCCTGCCCCCATTGTTGCTAGGGCATTATCTAACAAAACTGTATTAGCTCTAAAGGTATGATAATGTCGTGCAAACCATATTTTATACATCCCATTATCTAAAGCAATAATCCCATCTCTAGGCATTGCTTTTCTTACATCAGCAACAATTCTTTGCGGTAAGAGAGGATAAGAATCATCTTTATCTTTTTGGTGAATAACTTTTTTTAATTCTTTTCTAAATTTTAATAACTCTAATGAGCAATTATTGAGTTGCCCATTTAATCTTTCAGATAAACGATTGACAGTAGTTTCAATATCACCAATCACTTCTAATTGAGGAAAATATACTTCATCAACCATTGCTGAGTTAAAGTTAATATGTATTACTTTTTGTCCTCCTTTCTTCATAAAAAATGGAGGTTTTTCAACAACATCATGTCCAATGTTAATAATTAAATCAGCTTTTTCTACAGCATTATGAACAACATCACCTTCTGAGAGTGCTGCTGTTCCTAAAAATAGAGGATTCTCACAACTAACAACACCTTTACCCATTTGCGTATTAAAAAATGGAATACAAGTTTTATCAATAAACTCTTGCATTGGTTTAAATAGTTTTTTACGATTAGCACCTGCACCAATTAACACTAAAGGATTTTTGGCGTTTTTAATCATTGTTATCGCCATATCAATAGTTTGTTGATCTGCATCAGGACGACGAATTTCATGCTTTGGGAAAATATTCCAGTCTTTAACTTCTTCTCTTGCGATATCTTCTGGTAATTCTAAATGCACTGCCCCTGGTCGTTCTTCTTCTGCTATTCTAAAAGCATCTCGCACCATTGAAGGAATCATCATACCATTAACAATCTGACGACTTGATTTAGTTAATGGTTCCATCATCCTAACAATATCTAATATTTGAAATCTACCTTGTTTGCTTGAATTTATTGGTTTTTGCCCTGTAATCATTAACATCGGCATAGCACCAAGTTGGGCATAAGCTGCACAAGTGACAAAATTAGTTGCTCCTGGTCCTAAGGTTGCTAAACACACACCAGTTTTTCCTGTCATTCTGCCATAAGTTGCTGCCATAAAAGCAGCACCTTGCTCATGTCTAGTTAAAACAAAACGAATATTAGAATCTTTTAAAGAGTTTAAAAAATCTAAATTTTCCTCACCAGGTAATCCAAAAATATACTCAACGCCTTCATTTTCTAATGCTTTTATAAATAAATCAGATACTTTCATTTACTTCCTCTTTAAGATAAGGATTTGTTTTTTTGAAATATAAAATTAATTTAAATAATTGTTCTATTTAATCTTTATAGATTTTAACATCAGAAAAATATTCAAATAGTTCTTTATTTAAGCTAAACTTTAATTATTAACTAACGATTGATATTTACCTTAGTAATAAGGCAAATAATTGAAAGCAATAATCAATAAAAACTAAATAGTTTGTGATACAGAAGGTAAATTGGCTTGATTCCAAGCTTCCATACCGCCAATAATATTCACGACATTAGTAAAACCCATTTGTTGTAAAACATCAGTTGCCATAGCTGCTCTACCACCTGTTCTACATAAAACTAACCATTTATCATTACGACAATCTCTAATAGCTGGGTTCGCACCTGGATATTGTAAATCAGATGCTGCTTCTAAAATACCTCTAGGAATATTTAATGCATTTTCAATTGTTCCAGAGATAAATTCTCCTGGCTCACGCACATCTAAAACTTTATATCCATCATTTATCATAATTTGTGCTTGATTAACATCTACCTCTTTAATTCTTGATTTAGCTTCTTTAACAAAATCTTGTAAACTTTTCATTTTTTATCTCCTATTTTTTACGATTTCTTTTTCTTTCGTTTTCAGTTAAAAACTTTTTGCGTATTCTAATCGATTTTGGTGTTACTTCAACCAATTCATCATCATCAATAAATTCTAAAGCTTGTTCTAAATCAAAACGAATTGGTGGGGTTAATGTGACAGCCTCATCTGTCCCAGAAGCACGAACATTAGTTAATTGCTTACCTTTTAGAGTATTAATAACTAAATCATTCTCTCTTGAATGAATACCAACAACCATACCTTCATAAACTTCTTCAGCATGTCCAATAAAAAACTTACCACTCTTTTGTAAGTTAAAAATTGCATAAGAAGCTGATTTTCCTTGATTCATAGATATTAACGAACCATTAGATCTTTGTCCAATATCACCATCTTTCATTGGTGCATATTTGTCAAAAATACTATACATCAACCCTGTTCCTGTTGTTGCTGTCATAAATTCAGTTCTAAATCCAATTAAGCCTCTAGATGGAATAATAAAATCAAGTTTAATTCTTCCTTGTCCATCAGGTGTCATATTGATACATTCACCCTTTCTTAGACCTAGTTTTTCCATTACTGTCCCTTGGTGTTGTTCTTCAACATCAACAGTTAATTGCTCAAAAGGTTCGTGTTTAATGCCATCGATTTCTTTAATAATAACTTGTGGACGCCCTACTGAAAGTTCAAACCCTTCTCTTCTCATCGTTTCAATTAAAACTGATAAATGCAATTCACCTCGTCCAGATACCATAAAAACACTTGGATCTTCCGTATTTTCAACTCTTAATGCTACATTGTAAATTAACTCTTTATCTAATCGTTCACGAATATTACGACTAGTCACAAATTTACCTTCTTTCCCTGCAAATGGAGAATCATTAACGCCAAAAGACATAGTAACAGTCGGTTCATCAACAGACAATGGTGGTAATGCTTCAACATTATTAACAGCACATAATGTATCTGAAATTTTAATATCTTCAATCCCAACTAAAGCAACAATATCTCCTGCAGTTGCTTCATTTACTTCTATTTTTTCTAATCCATTAAATCCTAAAATTTGCCCAATTTTTACATTGCGTGTTTTACCTTCTGGGGTGATTAGCGTGACAGCCATTCCTTTTTTTGCAACACCTCTTGCAATTCTACCAATACCAATTGCACCAACAAAAGATGAATAATCTAATGCAGTTATTTGCATTTGAAAATCACCATCAATGTCTACATCTGGTGTTGGAACTTTCTCAATAATTTCTTCAAAAAGTGGTGTCATATCCCCTTCTCTGACGCTATCATCCAAACTTGCATAACCATTAACAGCAGAAGCATAAATAACTGGAAAATCTAATTGCTCATCTGTTGCTCCTAGTTTATCAAACAAATCAAAAACTTGATCCATTACCCAATCAGGCCTTGCTGCTGGTTTATCTATTTTATTGATAACAACAATTGGATTTAACCCTTGTTCAAAAGCTTTCTGTGTTACAAATCGTGTTTGAGGCATTGGTCCATCAACAGCATCAACTAATAATAAAACACTATCAACCATAGATAAAACTCGCTCTACTTCACCACCAAAATCGGCATGTCCTGGTGTATCTACAATATTAATACGATAATCTTTGTATTTAATAGCTGTATTTTTGGCACTAATAGTAATCCCCCTTTCTTTCTCTAAATCATTGGAATCCATCATTCTTTCTGAAGTTTCAAAACGATCATCAAAGGTATTTGATTGGGTTAATAATTTATCAACTAAAGTTGTCTTCCCATGATCAACATGAGCAATAATAGCTACATTACGAAGTTTTTGTATCATCTTGTTTTTTAAAAGCAAAAAGGGGTTTATTATCCACTAAAATATAACACATATTAGAAAACTATAATATAGAAGATGACAAAAAAAGCCTCTCATTCTAAACGCTGGATGGCTGAACATATTAATGATGAATTTGTAAAAAAAGCTAAAGAAGATGGTTATCGTTGCCGAGCTGTGTATAAATTACTAGAAATTATTGAAAAAACACAGTTTATAAAACAAGGATCTTTTATTTTAGACTTAGGTTCTGCACCAGGGGGATGGTCTGAAATTTGTGCTAAAAAAGTTGGTAAAAATGGCAAGGTTATAGCTTCTGATATTTTAGATATGGATGAAATCCCTAATGTAGAATTTATTAAAGGTGATTTTTGTGAAGAAGAAACTTATAAAAATATACTTAAACTAATACCCAATGGAGCAGATGTGGTTTTATCTGATATGGCTCCTAATATGAGTGGTCAATTAAGCGTTGATATGCCTAAATCCTATTATTTAGCTGAATTAGCTTTAGATATTGCAAAAAAAATACTAAAAAGTAATGGTTATTTTTTAGTTAAAATATTTCAAGGAGAAGGTTTTGATGAGTATGTCAAAAATGCAAGAATAACATTTAAATCAGTTTCTATCAAAAAACCTAAAGCTTCAAGAGCAAGAAGTAAAGAAGTTTATTTGTTTGCTCATAGTTTAAAATAAACAAACTATGAAAACTATTCAAAAATTATTACAAACTGAAATAAAACAATTAGATGAAACTATTATTAATCATCTTGCTTCTGATGTTGTTTTAATTAATCAAATTTCTACTTATATTATAAATTCTGGCGGAAAAAGGCTTAGACCACTACTTTTGATACTTATGTCTAAAGGTTTGAATTATCAAGGAAAACATCATATTATTTTAGCTGCAGTTATTGAGCTTATTCATACAGCTACCCTACTACATGATGATGTTGTTGATGAGTCTTCAATGCGTAGAAATAAAGAAACTGCTAATGAAGTTTGGGGTAATGCTGCTAGTGTTTTAGTTGGTGATTTTTTATATTCTCGCTCATTTGAAATGATGTTAGAGCCACAAGAAATGGAAGTTATGAATATTATGGCAAAAACCACTAATATTATTGCTCAAGGTGAGGTTTTACAATTATTAAACACGCAAAACTTAGAACTAACTGAGAAAGAATATTTTTTAATGATTGAAAGAAAAACAGCCTGTTTATTTGAAGCCGCAACAAAAATTGCTGGTGTTCTTACTAAAACACAACATAAAAAAGAAATTGCTAATTATGGTTTATATTTAGGAACTGCATTTCAAATCGTTGATGATATTTTAGATTACACAGCAGATAGTGAAACGATTGGTAAAAATGTTGGTGATGATTTACGAGAAGGGAAAATGACTCTTCCTGTGATTTATACATTGCAAAAAACATCAGAAAAAAATAAAAATTATTTAAAAAAAATCTTATTAGCAAAAGAAATTACTTCAGAAGAAGTTAATAAATGCGTTAGTATGATTAAAGAAACTAATGCTTTTGCTTATTCTCTAGAGCAAGCTCATTCTTTTGTAAATAAAGCAAAAAAATCTCTAAGTGTTTTAGAAGACTCTATTTATAAAGATGCTTTAATCAAAATTGCTGATTTATCTCTAAATAGAATTAAATAGTGCTTAATGAAAAAATAAAACAAGAGATTCGAATTGCTTTTGAAAATGTTAGAACTGGTATTGCTGGTTTTAAAACTCGTGGTTCACAAAACAAAATGATTGCCGAAATTTCTAAAACATTAGCAGGAGTTTACGAAAAAAAAAGTATTTGTGTTGAGGCGCCTACTGGGACAGGAAAAACAATTGCTTATCTAGTAAGTAGCATACCTATTGCCAAAAGTTTAGATAAAAAACTCATTATTTCTAGCGCCAATGTCGCTCTACAAGAACAATTATTATATAAAGATATTCCTGATATTAAAAAATATAGCCAATTAGATTTTAGTTATACTTTGGTTAAAGGGCGTTCTAGATATGTTTGTATTAGAGATTTAAGTAATGCTGTTGATTATGATCCACAACAATCAATGTTAGATTTACCTATATTATGGGATAAACCACCAGCACAAAGCCAAATAAAACAACTACAACAAATGAATAGACAGTATTGCAATCAAGAATGGGATGGCGATAAAGATAGTTTAAAAAATCAACCTGATAATTTATTATGGTCTAAGGTTTCAGCTAATAGACATACTTGTAGTGCTAGAAGGTGTAATTTTTATAATGATTGTTGTTTTTTTAAATCTAGAAAAAAAGTTAATGAGGCTGATGTTATTATTGCTAATCATGACTTAGTTTTAGCTGATTTATCTACTGGTAATACCATTTTGCCTAATATTGAAAATAGTATTTTTATTCTTGATGAAGCTCATCATTTAGCAACTAAGGCTCTATCGCACTTTTCAGAAAGTATTTGGTTAAATAATATAGAAAATATCTTAAATAATATCTTAAAACTAGCACAAGAAATAGATGTAATTATTGATAAAAGTATTGAATTATCAAAGCTTAAACAATTAAATAATGATTTATTAACCTTTCAAAGAGATTTTATTCATTTTGTTCAACAACTTGATTTTGATGAAGAAAGTTTTCAATTTAAAAATGGTGTTATAAGTGCAGAATTGCAAACAATTGTTGATAGTTGGTTGAATACAACTAAACAGGTTTATACAATTTTTAGTGATGTCCAACAATGGTTTAAAAATTATAGTGATAAAAACACTGTTGATAATTTAAAACAAGAGACGATTAATGCAAATAATGCTTTTTTAGATGCTCAATTATTAAATTTATTGGAAACTTTAATTTCTTTTGCAAAAATAGATAATCCTAATAAACCACCTAAATGTCGTTGGATAGAGAAAAAAGAAACAAAAACAGAGGTTGATTTTCAAATCAATGTTTCTAATATAAATATTGCTGAGCAACTAACTAATATTTTATGGAAAGATTGTTATGCTAGCGTTCTTACTTCAGCAACACTTACAGCTTTAGGTAGTTTTGAACGCTTAAAACAACAAGCAGGATTAGATGAAAAAACACAATATTTACGCCTCCCTTCTCCTTTTAATTACAATCAAATTAATTTTAATATTGCTAATATAAATTATGAGCCAAACCATCCTAAATTTACAGAATCAATAACAAAAGAATTAAAAAAACGCATAGATGAAAATGAAGGAACTCTAGTATTGTTTTCAGCAAATCAACAAATGCAGATAGTTGCTAGTGAAATAGAAAATAAACTTAATGCTCAATTATTCATTCAAGGAGAGTTCTCCAAACAAGTTATTTTAGAAAAACATATTTCCTTAAGAAAAAAAGGTAAAGGAAGTGTAATATTTGGTTTAGATAGCTTTGCTGAAGGAGTTGATTTACCAGGTGACTTATTAACACATTTAATTATTGTTAAACTTAGATTTAGTGTTCCTAATAGCCCTATTGAAAAAGCAACTTATGAATATTTAGAATCTCAAAATAAAAATCCATTTAATGAAGTTTCTCTACCTGATGCAAGTTTAAAACTTATCCAAGCCTGTGGTCGTTTAATTAGAACAGAAACTGATGCTGGAAAAATTACTATTTTTGATAAAAGATTAGTTAGTAAATTCTATGGTAAAAAATTATTAAATGCCCTACCACCTTTTAATATTATTGTTGAGTAATTAATTATGGCGTGCTCGAGGCGATTCGAACGCCCGACACTTGACTTCGGAGGCCAAGACTCTATCCATCTGAGCTACGAGCACAAAAAATAACTTAATCTATTTCACAGAATATCATTCTCATATTTTCTATCAACTTTAAAACTTTAATATTTTTTATACTATATAAAATTTTATTACCTACTCTATGAGAATCTAATATTTGCTTATTTTTTAATATATCTAAATGTTGAGAAATATTACTTTGAGAACTTCCTACTGCTTCTAATATTTCTGAAACAGTTAATTCATTTTCTTTCAAAACACACAAAATTTTTAATCTAATATTGTGAGCCATTGCTTTTAAAGCCATAGTTGCATTTTCTATTTCATCATCTGATGCTAGTAAGTGTAATTTTTTTTCGTCAGCCATAATAATTGTATTTAAAGTTTGTATATGAAGTTATAACCATAACGTTTAATCAAAAAATAAATATTTTTCTTGTAGTAGTCTACCAAACTACTATTGTTTAGAATAATATCTTCTATTAACCAATTGTTATTATTTTTACTAATCAAAATATTTATTTTAATTGGTATTTTCTTAGATAAAACATTAACAATAACAAAATAGTTATTATAAGATTTAACAGAACCAATAAATAAACCTAGGTTATTATTTCTTGTAAGTTGTCTAGATAAATCAGTAACAATCTTATTTTGAAGTTTAGCAATAAATTGTTTTTTTTGTTGAATTGAAAAATTAGTCCCCATACCAAAAGAAATTTTTTCTGCAATTTTTTCTATATCAATATGTTTTAAAAATTTTGTTTTTAATAAAAAAATAATTTCTTTTTTTGATAAACCACCTTTTGAAATATAATTTATTTTTTCAATAATAGTATTAACTTTTTGATAATCAGAATTTTGATTTGTAAAAGAAAAAACATTTGATGAAAAAAGTAAAAATGTTATTAAAGAGATTTTTTTAAACATAGCTTATAGTAAAATAAATTGATTTTGAAAATTATACCTATTTTTATGCGCTTATTGTTTTTACTCATTTTTACTATTTTTTTTAACACTACTTTAATTGCAAAAGAACAAAGTAAAACAGTTGTTTCTTTGCCTATTGAAGAATTAAAGTCTTTTGTTAGAATTTTTGAATATATTAAAAATAACTATGTTGATAAAAAAACAGATACTGAATTATTTCAGTCTGCTATTGATGGTATGGTTAAAAGTTTAGATCCACACTCTGCTTACTTAAAACCCAAAGCACAAAAAAAATTAAAAGAAAGCACAACAGGAAAATTTGGTGGTTTAGGAATTGTTATTAATAAAAAGGGTGATTATATTGAAGTAGTCTCTCCAATTGATGATACACCTGCATATAAAGCTGGTTTCTTATCAAATGATTTAATTATTAAAATTAATGAACATGATGTTAAAGGTATGCCTTTAAGTAAAAGTGTTGATTTAATGCGTGGTATTCCTGGCACACCAATTACTATTACAATTAAACGAGAAAATGTTAAAGAGCCGATTGTTTTTAATATCAAACGAGCAAAAATTACAATTCAAACAGTTAAAGGTTATCTACTAAAAAATAATATTGCCTATGTGCGTATTTCTAGTTTTCAAGGTCCTACCTATGGTTTATTAAAAAAATCTATTGATAAATTAAAAAAACAGAGCAAAAACAAATTAACAGGATTAATTTTAGACTTACGAAATAATCCAGGTGGTTTATTAAATGCAGCAGTTAATATTTCAGATTTATTTTTAGACAATGAAGGTTTAATTGTATATACAAAAGGTAGGATAGCTAGTTCAAAAGTGAGTTTTTCTTCGAAAAAAGGCGATTATTTAAATAAATTACCTATAGTTGTTTTAATTAATGGTGGTTCTGCTTCAGCATCTGAAATTGTGACTGGTGCACTACAAGATCATAAACGAGCAATTGTTATGGGACAAACATCATTTGGTAAAGGTTCTGTGCAAACAGCAATTGAATTGCCTAAAAAGTTTGGTTTAAAAATCACAACAGCGAGGTATTACACCCCTTCTGGTAATTCTATTCAAGCTAGAGGAATTATTCCTGATATTAAACTAAAAGATATTGATTTATCTAAAATTAAAGATACAAAACATTTTAGAAAAGAAAGTGATTTAAAAGGAGCTTTGAAAAATCCTAATGAGGTTAAACAAAAAGCAACAAAAACATTTAAAAAATTAAAAAAACTAACAAAGGTAGAGCAAAAAAGAGAAGAAGAAAGGCTTAAAAAAATAAAACAATTAGAAAATGATTATTTTGTTTATGAAGCAATAAATTTATTAAAAGGTATTAATATTACGAAATAATGGTTAATATAATATCAATTGCAAATCAAAAAGGTGGTGTTGGAAAAACAACAACATCTGTTAATTTAAGTTCAGCTTTAGCAAAACTTAATAAAAAAGTTTTATTAATAGATATTGATCCACAAGGTAATGCTACTATGGGAAGTGGCATAGATAAACACAATACACTTCACACAATTTGTGAAGTGTTATTAGGTGAAAGTGATATTAAAAGTGCTATTTATAAAACAGAATATAATTTTGATGTTTTAAGTTCTAATACTAACTTAGTGGCTGCTGAGGTCAACTTAATTAATTTAGAAAATAAAGAAACAGTTCTTAAATCAATCTTAAATGAAATTAAAGATAATTATGATTATATTATAATTGATTGCCCTCCTTCATTAAATATGCTCACTATCAATGCTTTTGTTGCTTCAAATAGTGTTATTATCCCAATGCAATGTGAATATTATGCTTTAGAAGGTTTAAGCTCTTTAATAATGACAATTGAAAAAATAAAAGAACAATCTAATCCACAATTAAAAATTATGGGGTTATTACGCACAATGTATGATGGTAGAAATAATCTTTCTAATGAGGTTTCATTACAATTATTAGAACATTTCCCTAAACAAGTTTTTAAAACTGTTATTTCAAGAAATGTAAAATTAGCTGAGGCGCCAAGTTTTGGTGTTCCTGTTATTGAATATGCCAAGTCATCAAAAGGTTCAATAGCCTATATATCTTTAGCAACTGAAGTTATTAAACGAACTAAGAAACTATCATGAAAAAAAATAAATTAGGCAGAGGATTAGATGTTTTATTAGCCAATACTACAACAACTTTAAAAACAACTCTTGATAGCAATGAAAAACTAGAAGAAATACCAGTTTCTTTATTACAAAGAGGTAAATTTCAACCTCGTAATGATATTAATCCAGAGACTTTAAGTGAACTAACACAATCTATTAAGTCCCAAGGTATTATTCAACCGATTGTTGCTAGAGAGATTGCAACTAATCAATATGAAATTATTGCAGGAGAGCGTCGTTGGCGTGCAGCACAACTTGCTGGATTATCTAAAGTTCCTGTTATTGTTAGAGAGATTAGCGATAAGATTGCAATTGCTATAGGTTTAATTGAGAATATTCAACGAGAATCACTAACTCCAATAGAAGAAGCTAGCGCTTTAGAAGAATTAATTGAAAATTTTTCTATGACTCATGCTGAGGTTGCTGAAGTTGTTGGTCGTTCCCGTTCTGCTGTGACAAACCTAATTAGGCTTTTACAACTAAATTCTAAAGTGAAAATATTATTAAATAATGGCGATATTCAAATGGGACATGGTAGAGCTATACTTCCTTTGAACCATGATGAACAACTTGAAATTGCTAATAAAATTATTGATAAAGATTTATCTGTTCGTCAAGCTGAAGTTTTAGTAAAAAAAGTAAAAAATACTGATAAAAATATTGAAAAAATAGAAAAAGAATCTCCTGATTTTAAAGAATTAATTAATGAATTAACTCATAAACTTGGACAAAACATAGACATTAAACAAACAACCCAAGGAAATGGCAAGATTGTAATAAATTACAAAAATGAAGCAGAATTCAAAAAAACTATTGAAAAATTACAAAAAATCTAATAACTACCATAAATAAACTATTTTTTTGTTAGCTATTTATTGATTTAATGATTTTTTCAGCTAACTTATTATTAATACCCTTAACTTTAATCAACTGCGTTATATCTGCATTTTTAATTTCTTGCATCCCTCCAAAATGATGCAATAATGATTTTCTTTTAACATTCCCTATTCCTTCTATATTTTCTAAAAAAGAATGATTTTTGGTTTTAATTTGTTTCTTTCTATGTTTTGTAATCGCAAAACGATGAGATTCATCACGAATATGATTAATTAGTAATAAAGCTAGATCATTGAATGGTAGTTTAATTTTTTGTAATTCATCATTATTAATATTAATTAATGTTTCTAACCCTGCTTTTCTTCCTTTTCCTTTAGCTACTCCAATAGCTTTAATATCTAATTTTAAATCTTGTAAGATTTCTTGAGCTTGTTTTAACTGCCCTACACCACCATCAATTAAAATTAAATCTGGTTTATTATCTAATTTTATTTTTTTATAACGTCTTAAAATTACTTGTTTCATTGCAGCATAATCATCTCCAGCAATAATGTTATTAATATTAAAAATACGATAAGATTTTTTATCTGCCTTACCTTGTTTAAAAACAACACAAGATGCAACTGTGTTTTCGCCCATTGTATGACTGATATCAAAACATTCTATCTTATTAGGAAGTTTCTCTAATCCTAAAACTTTTTGAATTCTTAATAATTGTTTATGAGCTCTATTTTGTTTTAATAATTTTTGTTCAATATTGTTTTTTGCATTAATTTCTGCAATTTTGAGTAATTTTTT
>FPHJ01000007.1_pt1 | contig 16048 bp, 11 predicted proteins | sample 1057411 | NCBI WGS metagenome assembly FPHJ01 (sample SAMEA4473313, study PRJEB15554) | hydrothermal vent metagenome | biome: marine basaltic hydrothermal vent biome; feature: marine hydrothermal vent; material: water | place: Pacific Ocean | collected 2011-06-14/2011-07-23 | depth 1199 m
TGAGCATATCTTGGATAAACTGTTTAATACCTTGCTCTGTTTCCTTGTCATAACTAGCCTGTTTAATATCTTCAATAAATTTTTCTTGCCATGATTGTTTTATCTTTTCTTCATCTTCTTGATATACCAAAGCCAATGCATGGCTTTCACTGGTTAGTTTATCAACATCAATACCCACCAAAATACGGATATTATCAATATTCTCTAATAATGGCCTGAGTTTAAAATAACCTGATGAGCGAAAATAACCAACCAAAACATCGAAACAATTAACTTCTTTGTTGTATTTAAAAACACCTTCAAGTTTATTAAAAAGTGTATTTTCTTCTCTATTAGTGAAAAATTTTATTGACATTTTTTATTTTCCAAATTATTTACTGCATAAAGTTCTTGGATTTTACCACCAAAAAACCACACAACTTCTATCAGCAAATTACTAAGGATTTTATTGTTTTAAACTCAGATGATATTTAACCGAGCGACCTGCACCTGTTGGTAATAATACGCATTTGTTAGTAAGGTCTTTTAAATCTCTTGATGCAGTGATGTCAGTTGTTTTAACTAAATTAGTGTATTTTTTTCTGGAAATACCATCTTTAAAATCATCAGTTTCTAACAATCTTATAACTAATTTTCTTTGTCGCTCATTCATTCCAATGTGGCGATATTTATCCCAGAATAAAGTGCTATTTCTGACTTTATAAAGTTTGTGCATAGCGTTTTGTGCGGCGGATTTTACTTGCTCTAAAAACCAAATAATCCATTCTGTGATGTCTAAATTGCCTTTTTGGCATTTTTCCAAAATATTGTAATATTCTTTTTTATTTTTTTCTATTTCACTTGATAGGGAATACAGTCTAATATTGGTATTTTCTGCATTAGCAAGACAGCGTTCGGCAATTATTCGTGAAAATCTACCGTTACCATCATCAAATGGGTGAATGGTGATAAAGTAAAATTTGGCAATAGCAGCTTTTATATAATGATTATTGATATTATCAGTTTTCAGCCATTTTAAAAAATTGTTCATTTCGTGCTCAACACAGTTGTAATTATCACAAGGTGCTTCAAAATGCACTTTTTTTATGCCATATCTACCTGAGATGACTTGCATTTTTGTATTACGATAGTCACCAATAATTAAATCATTGAGTATTGGTTTATCAAGGAACATCATATTGTGCCATTGACATAAATTTTTTTTTGTTAGTGTATAAGATGATTTTCTGATTGATTCTAGTAAAACATCAATAAATGCGCTCTCATTTTTTGATATTTGTCCTATCTTCCCAACACCTAATTTATTAGCAATACTTGAACGAACTGAATCACGATTTAGGATTTCTCCTTCAATTTTTGCACTTGCTAATGCTTCATCTAAGAGTAATTTTGATTCTAATTGTAGTTTTTTTTCTGCCTCTAATTCATTAGCTAATAGTGTTAATGGTGCTATAGAATGCATAACATCAGACAATATAGGCAAGATTGCATCTGTGTTATATTTAAAATCTGTCCAATTATCTTGTTGCCATATCCACATAATTATTTATTGATGATATGATTAAATAAATAATTGTATCATAAAATGATATTATTAACCCTAACAATCGTATCATTTTATGATATATCTTTTATTTTCCAAGCAATTTGCTCATCAGCAAAAAATGGCACAACAATTTCATCTGCTATTGAATAAGTTTTAGGAACTTGCCAATTTTCTTTGATTAAAGTGATTTTGTTTTGATTGCGTTTTAGATTATAAAAATCTGCCCCAAAAAATGAGGCAAAACCTTCTAATTTATCTAAAGCGTTTTGTTGTTCAAAAACCATTGCATAAAACTCAATAGCAGCATGAGCTGAAAACACACCTGCACAACCACAAGAGTTTTCTTTATTTTTTATAGTATGAGGGGCTGAATCAGTTCCTAAGAAAAATTTAGGATTACCACTAGTTGCGATATTAATTAGTGCTTGTTGGTGTTTTTCTCTTTTTAAAATAGGCAAACAAAAATAATGTGGGCGAATACCTCCTACTAACATATCATTTCTATTGGCTAATAAATGATGTGGAGTAATAGTTGCTCCAATATTATTATTTTCTAAAACAAAATCAATTGCTTCATTGGTGGTAATATGTTCAAAAATAATTTTTAATTCTGGAAAATCTTTACGAATAGTTGTTAAGGTTTTATCAATAAAAACATTTTCTCTATCAAAAATATCAATTTCTTTTTCTACAACTTCACCGTGAATTTGTAGAGGTAGTCCAACTTTTTGCATTTCTTCTAATATTGGATAGATTTTTTTAATATCACTAACTCCTTTAGCAGAGTTTGTTGTTGCCCCACTAGGATAGAGTTTTGCACCATAAATAATATCAGATGCAGATGCGTATTTAATATCTGCAATCGTTGTATTATTTGTTAGATAAATAGTCATCAATGGTTGAAATGTTGAATTTTTTGATAAGGAAGAAATAATTTCTTGATGATATTTTTCAGCTTTTTCTAAATTTATGATTGGATTTTTAAGATTAGGCATAATAATTGCTTTGCCCATTTGTTTGGCTGTGAAGGCTAAGATAGATTTTAATGCTTCTCCTTCTCTAATATGTAAATGCCAGTCGTCTGGCTGAGTGATTGTTAATGTTTCCACAAACCTCCTAGAATTTGTTGTTGGTTGTTGGTTGTTGTTATTGTTTGGTTATTGATAGTCTCTCTTGCAAAATAAGCAAATGCCATTGCTTCTAAATAATCAGGATTAATGCCTAAGTCATCAGTGGTGCTAACTTCATTATTAGGACATAAATATTCAATTCTCTCAACTAAAAAATTATTATGAACTCCACCACCACAAAGATAAATCGGTAAGGAATTGTCAATATTATCAGTAATTGTTTGAACAGTAAGTTCTAATAAAGTGCGTTGCACATCTTCTAATTTTTCATTGCCAATTAAATATTTTTCTAACCAATTTAAATTAAAGTATTCAATTCCTGTGCTTTTAGGGAGCGATTTTTTGAAATAATCATCTGATAATAATTTATTAAGTAGCGTTTTATCAATAAAACCACTTCTTGCCCATAGACCATCACGGTCATAATCTAAATTTTTATGTTTTCTAATCCAATTATCAAGTAGGGTGTTAGCAGGTCCAGTATCAAAACCAATAACTTTATTAGCAGTAATTTTTGTAATATTAGTAATCCCTCCTAAATTGATAATATTAGCATTTTTATTATTAACAATAAATTTATGAAAAATCGGAGTAAGTGGAGCACCCTCTCCACCTATTGCAATATCACTCATTCTAAAATCAGCAACAACATTAATACCTGTTTTTTTAGCAATAATTGCAGGATGTCCTATTTGTAGAGAATAATGACCACTATCGTGATAAATTGTTTGCCCATGTGAGCCAATAGCAATAATATCACTTTTACTAAGATTAGCTTTTATTAAACATTCATTAATAACTTGAGCATAAAAGTTAGCTAACTCAATATTAAGATTTGTGAATATATCAAATTCAATAATTTGTTTTTTAATAATAACTTGTAGTTTTTCTTTAAGTTGTTGAGGGTAGGGTAAATAGTGAGTATTTTGTAGTTTTATTTTCTTATCGACAATAACACAATCAACGCCATCTAAACTGGTGCCAGACATTAATCCAATATAGAATTTACTCATTTGCTCCACAACATTTTTTGTATTTTTTGCCTGAATTACAAGGGCAGGGATCATTTCTGCCGACTTTTACTTCATTAACAACTGTTTTAACTGGTTCTAATTCATCTGTAGAATAATTAACTTCATTATTTTGATTTTTTTGGTAAATATCATCATTAACATCATTATCGATTTGGACATTAGAAATAATTTTTATAACATCAGTATCAATATTAGTTAATAATTCTTTAAACATTTCAAAAGCCTCTTGTTTGTATTCTTGGATTGGATTTTTTTGAGCATAACCTCGTAAATTAATACTTTGGCGTAAATAATCCATTGCAGCTAAATGTTCTTTCCAGTGATGATCTAGTGTTTGTAGCATAATATTTTTTTCAAATGAACGCATAGTTGAAAAACCAACTTGTTGTTCTTTTTGCATATGAATATCAGACATTTTTTGTTTGATTGTTATTAACCAATCTTCAATATTAGAACTACTTGTCATTAACTCTTCAATATCAATATTTAGAGAATACTCAGCTAAATCTTTTTGTAATTCTTGAATACTCCAGTTTTCTTCAGGGATATCAGCAGAGATAGATTGATAAAAAATATTCTCAACAATTTCATCTCTAATGGTTTGAATGTGTTCCTTAATATCACTCTCACCCATAAGTTGATTGCGTTGTTCATAGATAAATTTTCTTTGTTCATTCGCAACATCATCATATTCTAAAACACTTTTTCTTGCATCAAAATGATATGCCTCAACTTTTTTCTGAGCATTTTCAATAGATTTGCTAATCCATTTATGTTCAATTGCTTCGCCATCTTTTAAGCCTAATTTTTGCATCATTCCAGCCATTCGCTCACTAGCGAAAATACGCATTAAATTATCTTCAAGTGATAAAAAGAAACGACTAGAACCAGGATCACCTTGTCTACCAGCACGACCTCGTAATTGATTATCAACTCGACGTGATTCATTTCGTTCAGCACCAATAATATGCAAACCTCCACTATTAACAACATTATCATGTGCTATTTGCCATTTTTGTTGTTGTTCTTTGTTAGCATTATCATTTAATTTACCACCCAAAACAATATCTGTTCCTCTTCCTGCCATATTTGTTGCAATGGTAATTGCTCCAGCAACACCAGCATTAGCAACAATTTCAGCTTCTCTTTGATGTTGTTTTGCATTTAAAACTTCATGTTTAATTTTTAGCTTTTTAAGTAAATTAGAAATTAGTTCTGAACTTTCAATGCTGTTTGTCCCAACTAAAATAGGGCGTTTAGTTGCATTAACTGTTTTAATTTCTTGAATAATAGCATTATATTTTTCTTGTTGAGTTAGATAAATAACATCAGGATAATCTTTTCGTTTTGCAGGAATATTCGTTGGAATAACAACAACTTCTAGGTTATAAATACTATTTAATTCAAAACTTTCAGTATCTGCCGTTCCTGTCATTCCTGATAATTTACTGTATAAACGAAAATAATTTTGAAAAGTAATGGAGGCCAGTGTTTGGTTTTCTTTTTTTATACTTACTTTTTCTTTTGCTTCAATTGCTTGGTGTAATCCTTCACTCCAACGACGACCTGATAGAGTTCGTCCTGTGAATTCATCAATAATAATAACTTCATCATTTTGCACAATATAATCAACATCTTTTTGATAGAGTTTGTGTGCGCGTAAAGAAGCATTAAGATGCTGAGTGAGAAGGATATTATTGGAATCGTATAAACTACTACCTTCTTTTAATAAGCCAATTTTAGTTAATAACTTTTCTGCTTTAGCATGTCCTTCATCTGTTAGATGAATTTGTTTGTGTTTTTCATCTAAAGTGTAATCTCCTGCTTTTTTTACAACAGCTTCTTTACCTTCACCAGTTTCTATTTGCTCAGTAAAATTAGGAATAAGTGTATTTATTTGTTGATAAACATCAGTATAATCATCCATAGGACCAGAGATGATTAAAGGTGTTCTTGCTTCATCGATTAAGATTGAATCTACTTCATCAATAATGGCATAATTTAATTTTCTTTGAACTTTCTCTTCTAGTGAAAAAGCCATATTATCACGCAAATAATCAAAACCTAATTCATTATTTGTGGCATAAATAATATCACATTGATAACTTGCTTTTTTATCTTCATGATTCATTTCTGAAGTAATAGCATTAACAGTTAGCCCTAAGAATTCAAAAACTTTTCCCATCCACTGGGCATCTCTGGTTGCTAAATAATCATTAACAGTGACAATATGAACTCCTTCATCAGTTAGTGCATTGAGATAAGCAGGTAGAGTTGCAACTAATGTTTTCCCCTCACCAGTCCTCATTTCTGAAATTTTTCCTTTGTGTAAAACAATACCACCAATAATTTGCACATCATAATGCCTTAGACCAATTGCCCTCTTACTTGCCTCACGAACAACTGCAAATGCTTCTGGCAGAATATCATCTAATGATTTTCCATTAGATAATTGTTGTTTAAAATCAATGGTTTTGTTTTTTAATTCACTATCACTTAGTGTTGTAATGTTTGATTCAAAAGTATTTACTTGTTCAACGATTTTACTAATATCTTTTATTAATCTTTCATTTCTAGAGCCGACAAATAAGGTCGCTATTTTATTGATTAAATTCATTGATTTTTTTTAATGATTAAAAAAGAGATTATTTTACCATTTTATCTAATAATAATATTGCTAGGAGGAACCAAGCAGTTGTAGAATTATTGATAAAAAAATGATGACATTCTTTAGGGTTGTCTAAATTTAGTGTTTTTATTTTATAAAAGGTGATTGTCATAATAAGCAATAACCCAATATAAAAAATTAAATGATTATGGTTTAACCAAGCAATTACGATTAGACCAATGAATAATATGCTATAACAAATACTGATATATATTTTTGTCCAATTATCAAAATAGATAGCAGAAGATTTAACGCCAATTTTTAAATCATCTTTTTTATCTTGATGGGCATAAACTGTATCGTAAGCTAATATCCAAAAAAAACAAATACTGTAAAGTATCCAAGAACTTAAATTAATTTTATTATATATTGCCATTGAACTCATCAAAACACCAGCATTAAACGTAAAGGCTAGAAATAATTGAGGGAGTGCAATAAAACGCTTCATTAAAGGATAAATAATTACCATTATTAAAAAAACAAAACCTAAATATAAGGTGTTAGTATTAAGTTTTAATAATAAATAAAGACCTAAAAGACTTAAAAAAATAAAAAAAATACTTGCATTAAGAATAGAAATCTCGCCAGAAGCAATAGGGCGATTTTTTGTTCTTTGAACTTGTTTATCTATTTTTATATCCCAAATATCATTTATAACACAACCAGCTGAACGCATAATAATTGAGCCAAAAACAAAAACCAAAATAATTTCCAAAGGTAATATATTGGTTGTAAAAAGAATATTAAATAAAGTAGGTAGGAGTAATAACCAAATACCAATAGGTTTGTCTAATCTAGCTAGGCGAAAATAAGCAGATATTTTTTTAAAATTCATTTGTTAAATTTTAGTGATTAAAAAAGCCTCTTTCGAGGCTTTTTTAAATGATTTTTAATTTATAATAAATTTACATAAATAATGATTGAGATGCATTTTCTGATTCTTCAAAATAAGTTGCAGCACCTGCAAATTCAACTCCATCAATAAAGTCATCTTTACTATAACCGAATAATTCAACTGTCATTTCACAAGCAATAAATTTGACATCAAATTCTTGACACATTGATCTTAAATCTTCTAATTTTGCAACACCATGTTTAGCCATAGTTTTTTTCATCATTGCTGTTGCGAATTTATCCATACCTGGAATATTCCATAATAAGTTAGGAATTTTTGGTGCAAAATCAATTTTTTGTAACCATTTTGGACCAAAAGGCATTTTCATTGGCATACCTGGATTACCAATTGGCGTTACACGCATTTTAGAAGTATCTTTTAATAAAAGATTTAAACCGTAAAATGTAAAAAATATTGTCACTTCTTTATCTAATGCAACAGCTGTAGAAGCAATAATAAAAGGTGGAAAAGCCCAATCAAAACTTCCTTTTGTTGCAATAATTGTTAATTTATCTGACATAAGCCACTCCTTATAAAAACAAAGCCAGTTTGCACTGGCTTTTTAAAATATTAAACTTTTTTAATTTCAAAAAGGTACTTACCACCTTCTTCAACATTGCTTAATAATTCATTGCCTGTTTGATTACAAAATGCCTCAATGTCTTTGACAGAACCTGCATCTGTTGAAATGACTTGTAAAATTTGTCCTGCTTCCATTTTTCCTAATTCTTTTTTTGTTTTTAAAATAGGTAATGGGCAATTTAAACCCGATGCATCTAATACTTGATCCGCCATAGTTATCTCCGTAGTTGTTTGTTAAAATAATAGAATTATTTAATTTCCAATGGGTAATTTTATTGGTATGATTGCTTTATGTCAATATTAAAACATAATAATATACTAATAATTATTTTATTAGTTTGTAGTTCTGCTATTGCAGAAGTTAATTTGCCTGATTTTACTTTTAAATCAAATATTCTAGATAAACAGGAAAAGATTAAGGTTAAACAATCATTATATGAAAGTGGTTTATTGAATAATGATATAGAATACACAGTATATCTTAATAAATTAGGTAATAAATTAGTTAAATATAGTGATTGGTCAAATGAAGAGTTTGATTTTTATTTATTTAATATTGATGAAATTAATGCTTTTGCTGCTTCTGGTGCACAAATTGGTGTTTATACAGGATTAGTTGCAAAATCTAATTCTGAATCTGAATTAGCTAGTGTTATTGCACATGAAATAGCACATATCATACAGCAACATATTAAACGCTATCAACAAGGAACTAGTAAAAGTTCTTATTTATTAGCAGCAGGTGTATTGGCAGGAATTGTATTAGGAGGCAATGTTGGTTCAGGAATTCTTTCTAGCACAGCAGCAGGATTATTACAACAAAGTATTAATTTTACGAGAGAGCATGAGTGGGAGGCTGATAGAGTAGGAATGAATATTCTAGTGAAAGCTGGTTTTGATGCACAAGGAATGCCTGATTTTTTTAGAAAACTTATGGAAGTTGATAGACAAAATAGTTTGGAGTTTTTAAGAACACATCCATTAAGTATAAATCGTGTTGCAGACGCACAGCAAAGAGCAAATAAGTTTAAGAAAAAAAATATTAAATCATCTTTAGATTATGAGTTTATTAGAGCAAGAATTATTTATAAAAATAATAAAAAAAAGTTATTTAAAAAACAATTGATAGCGCAATATATTAAAACACTTAATTTATTTAAACAGGAAAAATACAAAACAGCACTAATAGAGATAAAAAAACTTTTACTAAAAAACCAATCAAATAGTATTAAATTTTTAGCTGCCAAAATTTATTTTAAAAATCAACAACCGCAACAAGTTATTGAGATGATGAATAATATTTTAAGAATGGATAATGATAATGAGGTTGCTACTTATTATTTAGCAAAAGCATATCAAAAAAATCAACAAATTTTTAAAGCAATTAAATTATTAAGAGTGTTTATAAGAAGTCATAAAACGACAGTCTTGAGTGATGAGTTATTAGCAAGTCTATATTTAAGTAGTAAAAATATAGTTCGTTATCATATGCAAATGTCTGAAGTATTTGTAAAAAAAGGAATTTTTATAACTGCAATACAACAATTAGAACAAGCGAAAAAACACACATACGACCAAATATTATTATCTAGAATTAAAGCGAAAATTAGTAAGATAAGTAAATGGATAAAAGAATATCAGTTTTAAACTTTATATTTTCTAATAATTTCTCTTAATGTTTTGTGTTGCTTAATTCTTGGGTTTAATTCTAATGCTCTTTTGAATAATTGAACACCTTTAAGTTTATCACCTTGTTTTTTAGAAGAGTAATAAAAAATAGTCCCTAAGTTTTTGTATTGATTAGCATCTTTTGGGTTGTATTGAATTGCTTTTGAGAAAACATATTTTGCAAATTTATAATCTCCTAGGGCTTTTGCTGTTTTACCCATTTCATTATAATATGGTCCAAAATCCTTTCTCCCTTCAAAGTATAAGAAATTTTTACGAGCTTTTTGATAGGCAATATTAGCATTTTTCTGATCTTTTTTTCTTGCGTAGAGAATAGAAGCTCTGCAATAAGCACGAACACTTTTAGGATCAATATCCATAAAAGTTTCTAGTGTTTCTAATTGCTTATCTTGATTTCCTAAACTTCTATAAGCTTGTGATAATGATAATAAAACAGTTGTTTGATAAGGAGAGACTTCTAAACTTTTTTGTAAGAAATTTATCCCTTCACGTATTTTCCCATTTTTTAAATAAGTGCTTCCTGCTAATAATAGTGTCTTTGCGCGATAGGGGTTGTATTCTAATGATTTATTAATTTGTAATAATTTTTGCTTTTTATCTCTAACAGCTTGAGTATTGTGGAAGTAATTTTCGCCTAACACAAAATTATAAGAAGCAATACTAGCGAATATAAAGATAGGAATTGATAATACAAAAATAATTTGGGTAATATTTTTATCTAAAACAAAATAAGATTTACTATCACCACGAACATGATTATATTTTTGTCGTTTATCTATACCATTAGCACCTTTACCATCACCACTATTTCTAAAAGATATATTTGCAATTAAAGCAATATATACTAAAACATAAAGCATTGGGGCATAGACTTTAATTGGAAAAGTAAATATTGCAGTGACAGAAAACCCAGTAAGAGCTAGAACCATCCCTAATACTAAATAACGATTTTCACTAATTGGATTGACTAAGATTTTATAACTAGCCTGCATTGTTAGAAAAGCCAACCAAAGTAAAAATGCAAAACCAATAGCGCCAAAGTTTGAAAATAATTCTAAATAATCATTATGAAGATGTCTTAAACGAACTCTTTCATTAAAAATTTTATCCTTCATAACTTTGTCATAATAAAGTGGATATATTGTTGGCCATTGTCCTACCCCTACCCCCATTACGAAATTATCTTTAATTAGTTCTATACTATTTCTCCAAGCAGGTAATCGTTCATTCCCTGCTTTTTTTGCAGTTTTTGGAGTAATAGCTTCAAGTCTTTGGGCGACACTATCTATATTTGAAACAAAACCTTTATAGGTATAGTTTATAACGCCAAACCATAAGGAAAAACCAACAAACATAATTATTATTTTATGAAACTTTACAACTTTGTCGGTAGTTTTTGGTATGGTTATTAATGCTGTTAATATAAGCAATGCAAAAAATAAAATAGCAAATATTGGTTTTAAACTACTTACTTGATTTAAAAATGAAAGACCAGTAAAAAATAATCCAATTATTAAAGGAATTAAAACAATTGCAGAATTATTATCTTGAGTTTTTAAAATAAATGGATTGTTTTTGTTTTTAATACGATCATAAATTAAAAAAGAGATTAAAAACAATAATTCAACACTTACAGATAACCAACCTGCTCTAGTAGAAGAATGGATTAAAAACCAACTACATATAACAGTAGTTGATGTGAAGAAAATAATATTAGATAATTTTTGAGCTCTAAAGTGAATTGCCATATTTTTATTACCAAAGGTAGCTGCAGGTCTTACAGCTTGACGGATAAAAGTTTGAATATTTCTATTATCAGGATAATAATATTGTAATAACCCTAAAACTGAAACTAACACACTGGTTATAACTAATAAAAATAATAATTGTTTAATGCTTTTTTCATCTCTAAAAGTATTAACAATAATAAAAAATAATAAAGCAACAGAAACAAATGAAGCTAGTTGAACTGCTGCTAAAAAACCATCAATAGACCAAGATAGTGAGATAAAACACCAAGTTAAAAAACCTAGAATTGGATAGTAAAAAGGAGAATTAACAATAATAGTTTTATAATTTAATCCGTTTGTTAGTATCCAGAAAACGAACAAGGCACTAATACCTGCAACTCCCCAAGCAGTTTTAAAACTTTCAGGTGTGACAGCCAATGAACCAGTTCTTAATTGTGGTGCTAATAGAGCGATTATCGCAATGAAAATAATTAATAATTTATAAAATAAGTTATGATTTAACATTTTTATCTGCATTTCCTATATAGTTATGAGGGGTTAGTTGGTGTAATTGTTGTTTGATTTCATTTGGTAAGTCTAAATTATCAACAAATATTTTTATATCATCTGCAGTTAATTTGTGCCCTCTGGTTAATTCTTTTAGTTTTTCATAAGGATTTTTAATACCATATTTACGCATAACTGTTTGAATAGGCTCTGCTAGAACTTCCCAATTATTATCTAAATCATCATAGATAACTTGTTTATTTACTTCTAATTTATTAATCCCTTTTATGAGGGATAAATATCCAATCAAACTATAAGCACAACTTACACCTAGATTTCTTAAAACAGTAGAATCTGTTAAATCTCTTTGCCATCTTGAAATTGGTAATTTACTAGCTAAATGGACAGAAACAGCATTGCTAAGTCCGAAATTACCCTCAGCATTTTCAAAATCAATCGGATTAACTTTATGAGGCATAGTTGAAGACCCAACTTCACCTTTAATAGTTTTTTGCTTGAAATAACCAATAGAAATATACGCCCAAATATCTCGTGAAAAATCAATTAAGATAGTGTTTATTCTTTCTAAATTGTGAAAATATTCAGCAACATAGTCGTGTGGTTCAATTTGGGTGGTAAAAGGTGAAAATTCAACATCAAAACTCTCAATAAATTTTTTAGAAATATCTATCCAATCTAAATTAGGATAAGCAGATAAATGGGCGTTAAAATTACCAACAGCACCATTAAATTTTCCTAATATTTCATTATTTTTAAATTGTTTGATTTGTCTTTCTAAACGAAAAACCACATTCGCCATTTCTTTACCTAAAGTTGTTGGTGAAGCAGGTTGTCCGTGTGTTTTTGATAACATTGGTATATTTTTATAATCTTCTGCGATTTGTTGAATAGCATCTTTTACAAAAGTTATATTTTTTAAGAGGACTATTCTGCCTTCTTTTAACATCAAAGCATGAGATAAATTATTAATATCTTCAGAGGTGCAAGCAAAATGAACAAATTCACTAACAGCATCTAAAGTTGGGTTATTTTTTATTTTTTCTTTAATAAAATACTCAACTGCTTTAACATCATGATTGGTAGTTTTTTCAATATCTTTAATTTTTTGAGCGTCCTCTAAACTAAAGTTATCAGCAATATTTTGTAATTCTTTTTTTGTAGTTTCATCAAAAGTAGGAACTTCTGTAATATCAGTATTTTCAGCAAGAGTTTGCAACCACTTTACTTCTACTAAAACACGATATTTAATTAAACCAAATTCACTAAAAATTGTTTGTAATTCTGTTGTTTTATCCTGATAACGCCCATCAATTGGAGAAATGCTTAATAAAGGATTTAACATTGAAATAGTGTAGTTTAAAAAGATAAAAAATTATACTGTAAAATTACAGCGTTTTTAGACAGTTAAGTCCTCAAATGAAATCAGATTATCTAAAACATATTAAAGAGAGAGCAGAACAAAATCTACCACCATTGCCATTAAATGCAAAACAAGTTAATAGCGTGGTAGAAGAGTTAATAAACAATAATGATAGTGAGTTTTATTTAGATTTATTAGTTAATCGTGTTCCAGCAGGAGTTGATGAGGCTGCTTTTGTAAAAGCAACTTTTTTAACTTCAGTAGCAAAAGGTGAGCAAAAATGTTCATCTATTAGCAATAAAGAAGCAACGAAGTTGTTAGGCACAATGTTAGGAGGGTATAGCGTTAGTGCATTAGTTGAATGTTTGGATATTGAAGATATCGCTAAAGAAGTAGCTGAGCAGTTGAAAAAAACATTGCTTATCTATGAAAAATATCAAGATGTTTTAGAAAAATCAAAAACAAATAAATGGGCTAAAGAAGTTATAAACTCTTGGGCGAATGCAGAGTGGTTTTTAAATAAAACAGCACTACCAGAAAAAATAAAATTAAAAGTATTTCGTGTTGATGGTGAGATAAATACCGATGATTTATCACCAGCAACACAAGCTTGGTCTAGACCTGATATCCCACTTCATGCTAAGTCAATGTTGGTTAAAAAAATGCCAAATGCACTTGAAAAAATCACAGAATTAAAAAAAGATGGCTTACCTTTGGTGTTTGTAGGTGATGTTGTTGGCACAGGCTCATCAAGAAAATCAGCAATTAATTCTATTCTTTGGCATTTAGGTAATGATATTGATTTTGTGCCTAATAAAAGAACAGGAGGAGTGATTTTAGGGGGTAGTATCGCACCGATATTTTTTAATACAGCAGAAGATTCAGGTGTTTTACCAATTGAATGTGATGTCTCAAAACTTAAAATGGGACAGGAAATTTATATTTATCCTTATCAAGGCAAAATCACAGATAATGAAAATAATCTTATTACAAATTTTAGTTTAAAACCTATTACGATTGTAGATGAAGTCCGAGCAGGTGGGCGTATTCCTTTAATTATTGGACGAGGACTAACAGATAAAACACGCCATGATTTAAGCTTACCAATTAGTGATGTGTTTATTCGCCCAGAAGATGTAAAACAAAGTGATAAAGGTTATACCCTAGCACAAAAAATAGTTGGTAAGGCTTGTGGTGTTGCTGGGATTCGCCCAAATACTTATTGTGAGCCGATAATGACAACTGTTGGTTCTCAAGATACCACAGGTGCAATGACTAGAGATGAGTTAAAAGAGTTAGCTTGTTTAGGGTTTTCAGCAGATTTAGTAATGCAGAGTTTTTGTCATACTGCTGCTTATCCTAAACCTGTGGATTTAGAATTACAACATTCGCTACCTGATTTTATGAAATCTCGTGGTGGTGTGTCTTTAAAACCAAAAGATGGCGTTATTCATTCTTGGTTAAATAGAATGTTATTGCCTGATACAGTAGGCACAGGTGGGGATTCTCATACTCGTTTCCCTATGGGGATCAGCTTTCCTGCTGGGTCGGGACTAGTTGCATTTGGGGCAAGTTTAGGGGTTTTACCTTTAGATATGCCAGAGTCTGTTTTGGTGCGTTTTAAAGGTGAGCTACAACAAGGGATAACTTTAAGAGATGTTGTAAATGCAATTCCTTATGTTGCAATTCAAAAAGGACTATTAACAATTGCAAAAGAAGGCAAGAAAAATATTTTTTCAGGCAAGATTTTAGAAATAGAAGGCTTACCTAATTTAAAAGTAGAACAAGCGTTTGAACTAGCAGATGCCTCAGCAGAGCGTTCAGCAAATGGTTGCACAATTGAGCTTAGTAAAGAAAGTGTTGCTGAATATTTACAATCAAATATTACTCTTTTATCAACAATGATAAATGATGGTTATGAAGATAAAAAAACATTAGCTAGGCGTATTAAAAAAATGCAACAATGGTTAGATAATCAACAATTATTAAAAGCTGATAAAGATTGTGAATATGCACAAATTATAGAAATTGATTTAAATGAAATTAAAGAGCCTATTTTGGCTTGTCCAAATGATCCAGATGATGTTAAAACTTTGAGTGAAATTGGTGATGTTAAAGTTGATGAGGTTTTTATTGGCTCTTGTATGACAAATATTGGGCATTTTCGTGCAGCAGCAAAAGTATTAGAAAATGTTGATAATTTAAATACTAAACTTTGGATAGCACCACCAACCAAAATGGACGAACAACAATTAAGTAAAGAGGGTTATTATAAAACTTTTGAGAGCTTAGGAGTTAATTTAGAAATTCCAGGTTGTTCTTTGTGTATGGGTAATCAAGCCAGAGTAAAAGCAGGGGCAACTGTTGTTTCTACTTCTACTCGTAATTTCCCTAATCGTTTGGGTGATAACGCAGATGTTTATTTATCATCAGCAGAATTAGCAGTTATAGCAGCAAAATTAGGGCGTCTTCCAACTGTGAGCGAGTATTTTGAAGCTATGAAAAATATTGATGCAAATAATGCAGAAATTTATCAATATTTAAACTTTAATCAATTATCAGAATATGTAGAGAATGCAAAAAATATAGATATTGAAATGGTTTGATTGAAAACACTGTTGTATTAAGCAACGCCGAGATATCTTTTTTACCACTATCATACTGAGTTAAGTCTAGGTATTTTATTCACTTTTTCTGTCATATCGAGCGTAGTCGAGATATCTTTTTACATTTTAAAGATTTCTCCTTCCAGTCGAAATGACAATATGAAAAGTTTAAATGATAGGGAAGGTGGTGGTTTTTAAATAATTTTTGCTAACCGCTCAGCACTTTTTCTAACTAATGAAGCATCTTTGCCTTCGACCATAACACGAACTAAAGGCTCAG
>FPHJ01000062.1_pt1 | contig 15974 bp, 19 predicted proteins | sample 1057411 | NCBI WGS metagenome assembly FPHJ01 (sample SAMEA4473313, study PRJEB15554) | hydrothermal vent metagenome | biome: marine basaltic hydrothermal vent biome; feature: marine hydrothermal vent; material: water | place: Pacific Ocean | collected 2011-06-14/2011-07-23 | depth 1199 m
TTAGCATCACTTTTAGAAAGTGCCGATAAAGTCGCAAATACTGCTTCAGTTTATGGAGCATATTTAAAACATCTAAAAAAATCAGCACAAAAAACATTAGTTTTAAGACCTGCAGTTTTTGAGATAAACGATAACGAGCATCAAGTTTTTAATGAGGATAGTAATGAACTGATTAAAAAAATTAAAGGAGATATTTTATATCTTGATCCTCCATATAATCAAAGACAATATGGGGCAAATTATCATTTATTAAATACGATTGCAAAATATGATGAGTTTGAGCCAAAAGGAAAAACAGGGCTTAGAGAATATAATCGTTCTAACTATTGTAAAAAATCAGAAGTAGTTAAAAGTTTTGAGTATTTAATTAAAAACGCAAAATTCAAACATATATTTTTGAGTTATAACAATGAAGGGTTAATGAGTAGTGAAGTGATTAAAAATATTATGAACAAATATGGTAGATATGATTTAACCACAACACAATATCAAAGATTTAAAGCAGATAATAATCGTTTTAATAAGGCTAATTCAACTACAGAATATTTACATATTTTAGAAAAAGTTTAATGTTTAATCATAGAAAAATCCAAAGTTTTAAAAACCACTTAAGTTATCTGTTTGAAGAGTGTGTTGGTTTAGTTGATAGATTTAGAGGTGCTAATGCTTATAACAATATGAGTATTACTTATAAAAAATTAGAAAAATACCAAGAAGCAGACGAAATATTAAAAAAAGCTAATGAAATTAAAAATAATAAATAAGAAAACAAATTATTAAATGTCTTCAATAAGAAAAATTCAAAGTTTTGTTAGGCGCTCAGGGCGTTTAACCCCCTCACAGCAAAAAGGTTTAACACATCTATGGGCTGATTATGCTCTAGAGGATAGAAACATAATAAATTTTACTGATGTTTTTGCTAATGATAATGATGTGGTTTTGGAAATTGGTTTTGGTAATGGAGATACTTTGGTGCAAATGGCTGAAAAAAATCCTCAATTAAATTATGTAGGGATTGAGGTTTATGAAGCAGGAATTGGGCGATTAATTAATAATACGCATAATAAACAACTTAAAAATCTGAAAGTTATAAAAGGTGATGCAGTTGAAATTTTAAAAAATAATATTGCTGATAATTCTTTGAGTAAAGTACAATTATTCTTTCCAGACCCTTGGCATAAGAAAAAACACCATAAACGCCGAATTGTGCAACATAATTTTTTGAATTTATTAGCTAAAAAGTTAAAAAATAATGCAAAATTTCATCTAGCTACTGATTGGCAGGATTATGCAGAACATATGATGATAACACTAGAAGAAAATAAAAACTTTAAAAATACCCAGTCACCCCATAAATATATCCCAAGACCAAACTATCGCCCTTTAAGTAAGTTTGAAAAACGAGGTCAAAAATTAGGGCATGGCACTTGGGATTTGATTTTTTATAAACTAGACTAGGAGTCTATTATGTTATTTCCAATTTTTGTTATTGCAACGCTTTTAGAATTATATGTGATTATTGCTGTTGGTAATAATATCGGTGCATTTAATACAGTTATGTTGGTTGTGATAACGGCATTTATTGGCTCTTTTTTATTAAAACAACAGGGTTTTTCTACTTTAAGAAAAGCACAACATTCAATGATGCAAGGGCAAAACCCTTCGTTTGAAATGTTAGAGGGGGTTGTTATTATGGTATCAGGAATATTGCTTCTAACACCTGGGTTTATTACTGATACAGTTGGTTTATTAGGTTTGATGCCTTGGAGTAGAGAGTTATTGTTAATACACTTTTTACAAAAAAACACAGAAAAAATCTTTAAAACCACACAAACAACTAAAGAAAAAGATGCGATTGAAGGTGAGTTTTGGGAAGATTAAAAACTCTTGATGAATGGCTAAATTATCAAGAAAATTGCCATACTAAAGAGATTGATTTAGGCTTAGATAGAATTAAAAAAGTTTATAAAATTCTTTTTTCTAATCCATTTGATTTTAAGGTTATTACCGTTGCAGGAACCAATGGCAAAGGCTCAACTCTTGCTTTTTTAGAAAGTATTTATAACCATGCAGGGTATAAAGTTGGTAAATTTACCTCTCCCCATTTATTTGTTTATAACGAGAGAATTAGAGTTGATAAAAAAAATGTTGATGATGATTTAATTTGCCAAGCATTTACAGAAATTGAAAAAGCTAGAGGAGATATTTCATTATCGTATTTTGAGTTTTCAGCTCTAGCAGCGTTATGGGTTTTTAACAAACAAAAAGTTGAAGTTGCTCTTTTAGAAGTCGGACTTGGTGGGCGATTAGATGCGATTAATATAGTGGATAGTGATATTGCGGTGATTACTAATATTGAATTAGATCATGTGGAGTATTTAGGTAATACCAGAGAGTTAATAGCAATTGAAAAAATGGGTATTATGCGACAAGGTAGGCCTTGTTTATCAGGAGAGAAAAACCCACCCAAAACAATGTTAGATAAAAATATTCTATTTGTGAATGAAAAGTATCAAGGTAAATTGCCTTTATTGGGTGAGGTGCAAAAAAACAATGCACAACTTGCTTTAGAGGTGGTTGAAGCATTGGGTTTGAGTGTTAGTGCTGAGGATAAAAAACAAGGGCTAGAAAATACCAAATTATTGGGAAGGCAACAAGTTATAAAGTATAAAAATAAAATATGGATATTTGATGTTGCTCATAATGTTGCTAGTGTTGAAGCATTGACACAAACAATTAAAAATAATAATAAAAAAACAATCGCTATTTTTTCTGCATTAAAAGATAAAAATATTGCGTTAATGATTGATAAAATAACTCCTTTTATTGATGAGTGGTTTTTAATCCCTTTACAAGTTAAACGGGCATTAACAACAAAACAATTGCAATATTTCTTTCATAAAAATAACACTATACTTTGCCAAAGTGCAAATGATGCGATTAGTCTAGCTGAAAAATCAGTAGCAGAACAAGTCCTAGTTTTTGGTTCTTTTCATACCGTAGCAACAATTTTTTCACAAATAAATGAATATTAAAAATATTTTAATTGGATTGGTTTTTTGGTCTCTAGCATTATGGTTAAGTGTTTTTTTGATGCGAAGTTATAATGAAAATCCTTTAATAGATAAAAATCAACAAGTTGTTAATCATAAAAGTAGTATAACTCAGTGGTTTATTGAAATACCTAATAATGTAAAAACTAAAAATAGTTTGAAAAAAGCAGGATATAAACTAAGCTTTAGTTATAATCTTTTAAATGAAAAATTAATATCTAAATTAAGGGTTGGTCCTTATGAAAATAAAGAAAAAGCAGATGCTGAACAAAAAAACATACAAAAGCGTTTCAAGCTTAAAACAATAGTTATGCGAATAATAAAAAAGGATAGATAATGGACTTTCAATCAATCAATTGGCAACAACTAAATTGGAATGATTATTTAATGTTAAGTTTTATTGGTTTAACTTTTATATTTGGTTTTTATAGGGGGTTAGTTAAGGAATTATTGGGTTTGGTTTTTTTTGCATTATCTATTTGGCTATCTTTAACTTTTTATACTCAGGTTGCAGAAATGAATTTTCTTACCAAGATTGTTGGTTCAGATATAACAACTATTGAAAAAGTAAAACCTATCATTGCTTTTATTCTTATTTTTTGTAGTGTTGTAGTGCTTGGTAAAATTGTGAGTGTTATTTTAACAAAATTTTTAGATTTTACAGGAATTGGGATTATTAATCGTTTTCTGGGTGGTGTTTTCTCTACTGTTAAATATGGGTTTATTGTTTTGTTTTTTTTATCAATACTTGGTAAATTTCAAAATACAAATTATATGACGAAATTTCTTAATAATGCACAATTAAGTAAGATTAGTAAAAAAGCAGTGCAGTTTTTTAGCGAAAAATTACCTAAAGAATTTAACTATTTTAAAAATCAGGAGTAATTATGTGTGGTGTAGTTGGTATTGTTTCAACAACAGGCAAACAAGTCGTAACGAATATTTATGATGCTTTAACAATTATTCAACATCGTGGGCAAGATGCTGCAGGAATTACAACAGTTGATAAAGGTAGATTATTCTTACATCGTGGTAATGGTTTAGTGCGTAATGTTTTTAAAACTAAAACGATACTTAAACTAATAGGAACAATGGGGATAGGGCATATTCGTTATCCAACAGCAGGAAGCTCTTCAAGTGATGAAGCACAACCTTTTTATGTTAATTCACCTTATGGTATTGCTATGGCACATAATGGCACACTAACAAATACCAATACTTTAAAAAAAGAATTATTTGAAACAGATTTAAGACATATCAATACAGGATCTGATTCCGAGGTGTTGTTGAATGTTTTTGCACATGAAATGTCAATGTCTAAAAAATACCGTATTGATGCGCAAGATATTTTTGATGCAATTTCTGGTGTGCATAAAAGAGTTAAAGGAGCTTATTCTGTTGTTGCTACGGTGACAGGGTTTGGTGTTATTGGTTTTAGAGATCCTAATGGTATTCGCCCTTTAATTGTCGGGAAAAGACAAACAAAAGGTGGGAATAAATTTATGATTGCTTCAGAAAGTGTAGCATTAACAGCATTAGGTTATGAGATTATTAGAGATGTTGCTCCTGGAGAGGGGGTTGTTATCACTAAAAATGGTGAGATTTTCTTTAAACAGTGCAGTGAATCTATTAAACAAAGCCCTTGTATTTTTGAATTTGTTTATTTTGCTAGACCAGACTCTATTATTGATAATATTTCAGTTTATAAATCTCGTTTGAGAATGGGTGAAAGATTAGCTGTTAAAGTTTCTAAAGAATTATCAAATGAAACAATAGATGTTGTTATTCCAATTCCAGATACATCTAGAACATCAGCCCTACAACTTGCTAGTGAATTAGATGTAAAATTTCGAGAGGGGTTTATAAAAAATCGTTATATTGCAAGAACTTTTATTATGCCTGGACAAAAACAACGCAAAAAATCTGTTCGACAAAAACTTAGTGCGATTGAACTAGAGTTTAAAGGTAAAAATGTTTTATTGGTTGATGACTCTATTGTTAGAGGAACAACTTCAAAGCAAATAGTTAAAATGGCAAGAGAAGTTGGGGCCAACAAAGTATTTTTTGCTTCAACAGCACCTCCTGTTCGTTATCCAAATGTGTATGGTATTGATATGGCAAGTGAAAAAGAATTTATTGCTTATAATAAAACAGTAGATGAGATTTGTGAGAGTATTGGTGCTGATAAATTGATTTACCAAGATTTGGAAGATTTAATATGGGCAGTGCAAAAAGGGAATAAAGAGATTAAAAACTTTGATTCTTCTTGTTTTGATGGAAGTTATGTTACTGGTGATATTGATAAAGAGTTTTTGAAAAAACTTGAAAAAAATAGAGGAATAGAGGTTAAAGAAACTAGAGAATATGCTAGGTAGATGAAGGTGTTTAAAAAATAATCAATAACAATGAAAAATAAAAAATTACAAACACAAGCAATTAGAACAGGTTATATTAGAAGCCAAGAACAAGAGCATTCTGAAGCGATATTTCTAACATCAAGTTTTGTATTTGACTCAGCAGAGCAAGCAAAAAAACGTTTTGCAAAAGAAGAGGTTGGTAATATTTACGCAAGATTTACTAATCCAACAGTTGCAACTTTCGAGAAAAGGTTAGCTGCTTTGGAGGGCGCCAAACAATGTGTGGCAACAGCAACAGGTATGGCTGCAATATTTGCAACAGTAATGGCATTATGTAAAAGTGGCGATCATATTGTTGTTTCTAAAAGTGTGTTCGGAACGACATTGGTTTTACTAAACGACATTGTTGCAAAATATGGGATTGAAATATCTTGGGTAGATTTAATAGATTTAAATGATTGGCAAAAAAATATCAAAAAAAATACCAAGTTATTTTTATTAGAAACTCCTTCAAATCCGATGTTAGATGTTGTTGATATTGAAAAATTAAGTGAGATTGCACATACTAAAAATATTTTATTAGCAATAGATAATTGTTTTTTAACGCCATTTGGACAACAGCCCCTAAAATTAGGTGCTGATATTATTATTCACTCAGCAACTAAATATATTGATGGGCAAGGGCGTTGTTTGGGTGGCGCTGTTTTAGGTAGTGAAGATTTAATGAACGAAATTTCTTTGTTTGTTCGAAATACAGGACCAACAATGAGCGCATTTAATGCTTGGATTTTATTAAAAGGATTAGAAACACTTAGTTTAAGATTTCGAGAGCATTGTGCTAATGCACTAAAACTTGCAACTTGGCTAGAAAAACAACCGCAGATAGAAAAAGTTTATTATTTGGGGTTAGTAAATAATAAACACCATTCTTTGGCAAAACAACAACAAACAGCCTTTGGAGGTATTGTTTCTTTTGTTGTAAAAGGTGGGCAAAAGTCTGCTTGGGAAGTGATAGATAAAACACAATTTTTATCCATAACAGCTAATTTAGGGGATACAAAAACAACGATTACTCATCCAGCAACAACAACTCATTCTAGATTATCAGAAGAAGAAAGACAAGAAGCTGGTATTGTTGATGGCTTGATTAGAGTATCTGTAGGGTTAGAAAACATAGATGATATTATTGCTGATATTCATTTGGTATAATTTGTAGATATTTTGTAACGAGAATTTATTTTGGCAGATCTAACACATAAAAATAGTTTTGATTATGATGAGTTAATTGCTTGTGGTAATGGAGAGTTGTTTGGTCCAGGTAATGCACAACTACCACAACCACCGATGTTGATGATTGATAGAATCATTAAAATAAATAAAGATGGTGGTGAGTATGGCAAAGGTGAGATTATTGCAGAATTAGATATTAATCCTGATTTATGGTTTTTCAAATGTCATTTTAATAAAGATCCTGTGATGCCTGGTTGTTTAGGTGTTGATGCAATGTGGCAATTAATTGGTTTTTATTTGGGTTGGTTAGGCGGCCCAGGCAGAGGTAGAGCACTTGGTGCTGGTGATATTAAATTTACAGGACAAGTGCTTCCAACAAGTAAAAAAGTTGTTTATAAAATCAATCTTTCTCGTGTAATTTCAAGAAAACTTTATATGGGTATTGGTGATGCAATTATGGAAGTAGATGGTAGAGTAATTTATGAAGCAATAAATCTAAAGGTTGGTTTATTTACTGATACGAGCAAAATGTAATGAAAAGAGTTGTAATAACAGGAATGGGGGTTGTTTGTAGTTTGGGTAATAACAAACAACAAGTTTTAGAGTCTTTAAAAAACAAACAATCAGGGATTGAATTTACACAAGATTATGCTGATTTAGAGATGCGCTCGCATATTAGTGGCACAATTAAAGACATAGACCCTAGTGAGCATATTGATAGAAAACAATTGCGTTTTATGGCAGATGCAGCAATTTATAGCACTATAGCCTTAAAAGAAGCGATTGAACAATCTGGTTTGAATGAATCACAAATATCAAATGAACGCACAGGATTAATTATGGGTTCTGGTGGTGCTTCAAATCAAAATATTATAGAATCAGCAGAAATTCTTAAAGAAAAAGGTATTAAACGAGTTGGTCCGTATAGAGTTCCTAGAACAATGGGTAGCACGGTTTCAGCGTGTTTAAGCACGAATTTTAAAATTAAAGGGGTTAATTATTCTATTTCTTCAGCGTGTTCAACTTCAGCACATTGTATTGGTAATGCGATGGAGCAAATTCAATTAGGAAAACAAGATGTTATGTTTGCTGGTGGGGGTGAAGAATTACATTGGTCAATGACGATGTTATTTGATGCAATGGGTGCATTATCTTCAAAATATAATGAAACTCCAGAAAAAGCCTCAAGGGCATTTGATAAAGATAGAGATGGATTTGTTATTTCTGGTGGTGGTGGTGCTTTAGTTTTAGAATCTTTAGAACATGCCCAAGCACGAGGTGCTAATATTATTGCTGAATTAGTAGGTTATGGAGCTACTAGTGATGGTTTTGATATGGTTGCACCAAGTGGAGAAGGCGCTAAAAGATGTATGCAACAAGCATTAGCAACAGTTAAGGGTGATGTTGATTATATTAATGCACACGGCACTTCAACACCAGTAGGCGATAGCAAAGAATTAGGAGCAATTAAAGAAGTTTTTGCTGGCAAAACAATACCTATGGTTGGTTCAACAAAATCATTGACAGGTCATGCATTAGGTGCTGCTGGTGTTAATGAAGCAATTTATTCGTTATTGATGTTAGAAAATAATTTTTTAACAGAAAGTGTTAATATAGAAAATCTAGATGAAGCAGCAGAAGGCATTGATATTGTTCAAAAAAACGAAGATAAAAACCTAAAAAGAGTAATGTCTAATAGTTTTGGTTTTGGTGGCACAAATGCTAGTTTAGTATTTGAGAAAATTTAGATTATTAAATATATATGAAAAACTTAAAAATATTATGGGCAATTATTATTATTCTCTCTATATTATCTGGTTTTTTAGTTTATAAATTTGTTGCAGGAAGTGTTGTCAAAAGTGATGATAATAGAATAGCAATATCTTTAGATAAAAAATATAGAAATTACATTCTAGATGAAATGCGTCAATTTTTAATTAGTGTTCAAACTATTGGTTTAGCAATAAATGAAAACAAAATTGATAAAGTCGTTTCACTAGCAACAAAAGCAGGTATGGCTGCTGAGAAAAACACACCAGCAGGTGTTTTTAGAGCCTTGCCTTTAAGTATGAAAACTTTAGGTTTTGGCACTAGAAAGAAGTTTGATGATGTTGCAAAATCTGCTAAAAATGGTGCTACTCAAACAGAGCTTAGAAAAAAATTAAATAATTTGTTGGGTAATTGTATTGCTTGTCATAGCACTTATAAATTAGTAGAAAGTAATAAAAAATAGTTCTATTTTAAACTATTCAATAATATCTACATTATTAGGTAGTTCTAACTCAAAAACCTTATCGTCAATAGATTGATTTGTTTTAATCTCATCAAACTTAACTACTAAAATATTATTCTCACTAATTAATTTAAGTTGCTTTAAACCTTGGTTATCAAAACCAAAATAAATTATTTTAAACTGGCCATTATTTGTTTTTTTATACCAATTTATATTATTTTTAGTGTGTGAGAATATTATTTTTTGTTGGGCTTGTCCATTGATTAAAAAATAAAGTGGAGAGTTTTTTATTTTTTTAATATTTTGTTTTGAGGCTTGTTCAAGTTCAACATCATAAAGCCATATAGCATTAGGGTTTATAGTTAGTATCTGCTCATCAGGTTGTTTTGTATGCCAAAGTAAATGATTAGGGCGTTTTAGTTTAATAAATCCTAATGATTTTTCAATTAAAATACCTTGAGAATCATAATTAAATTGCTTGAAATCAGCAGTAAATGAGGTTGTTTTTAAAAATTCATCTAAAGGTGAAGCAAAAAGATTAAATGAGATTAACAATAAAAAAAGTATTTTCATCATATATCTATTGGTGGTGGCGCTAAAACATCTCTTTGTCCATTACTACCAACCTCAGAAACTACACCTTCTGCCTCCATATCCTCAACAATTCGAGCAGCACGATTATAACCAATTCTTAATTGGCGTTGAATACTAGAAATTGAAGCACGGCGTGTTTGAGTAACAATTTTTACTGCTTCATCATATAATTCATCTAAATCATCACTATTAAACTCCCCATTACCACCAATATTATCAGAAGTAGGTGTTAGGACCTCATCTAAATAATCAGGTTCGCTTTGTTCTTTTAAGAAATTAATAACGCGTTCAACTTCTTCATCAGAGACAAAAGCACCATGTATTCTTATAGGTGTTGCTAATCCAGGTGTGGTGTAGAGCATATCTCCTCTACCTAATAATTCTTCAGCACCACCTCTATCTAAAATTGTTCTAGAATCAATTTTTGAAACAACTTTAAATGCGATTCTACTAGGTATATTGGATTTTATTAAACCAGTAATAACATCAACAGATGGGCGTTGTGTTGCAATAATAAGGTGCATTCCAGCAGCTCTAGCCTTTTGTGCTAATCTAATAATTAATCCTTCAACTTTTTTGGCTTTTGTTCTATCATCTTGTGCTAATGCTCCTAACATATCAGCATATTCGTCAATAACAATCATAATCAATGGTAAAGGTTCAAGCTCTTTTGCTTTTTCTCCTACTTGGGCATTTTCAGGGTTGAAAAATGGGTCTAGTAATGGTTCTCCTTGTTTTTGAGCAGCTAGTATTTTTTTATTAAAACCATCAAGATTTCTAACTGCAAATTTAGCTAATAATTGATAACGCCTTTCCATTTCATTAACACACCAACGAAGTGCTGTTGCTGCTTGTTCCATATCTGTAATAACAGGAGATAATAAGTGAGGTGTATCTACATAAGAAGTTAGCTCTACAACTTTAGGGTCAATCATAATCATTCGAACCTGCTCTGGTGTAGATTTATATAAAACACTTAAAATAATAGCATTTAAACCAACAGATTTACCCATACCTGTTGCACCAGCTACTAAAAGATGAGGCATTTTTGCTAGGTTTTCAATCACTGGGCTGCCATTAACATCTTTCCCCAAAGCGATTGTTAGTTCTGACTTAGATTGTTCAAATTTTTCTGAAGTTAATAATTCTTTAAGGCTAATCATTTCTTTTGTCACATTTGGAATTTCAATACCAACAACTGGTTTGCCTGGTATGACATCAACAATTCTCACACTTTCTACTAACAAAGCTCTAGCTAAATCTTTACTTAAATTATTAATTTGACTGATTTTTACACCAGGTGCTAATGAAATTTCAAATTGTGTGACAACAGGACCAGGTGTAACATTTTCAACTTCAACCATTAAACCAAAGTCTTGTAGTTTTAATTCAACTTGTCTAGAAAGCGTTTGAAGTGTTTCTTCTGAGTAACCAGTTTCTTGTGTAATAATATCATCTAATAAGGATAAGGCAGGAAGTTGATTAGTATCGTTTTTAAGAAAGGAAGACTGAACAGGTTTTTGGGCTTTTAAAGAAGGAACAACAAAATTACTTTTTTTAATTTTTGGTGATGAAATGGTTGATGTTTTATACAGAGACTCTCTGTGTAATTTTGTTTGTTTTGCTTGTTTTTTTTCTAAATTATGTTGTTTTTTAAGTATCAACATATTATGTAAGTAGTTAAAAATATTTATTATAAGGCTACCTGTTGAATCTAATATTGTAAAAATAGAAATACAACTACTAAAACTAAAACTAATGATAATAATACTTAAATATAAAATTAATGAAAATTCTTTAATTAAGTTAAAAAATAGATGATGAATGCTTGTGCCAACCCAACCACCACCAATATTTGTATTGATATTTTGTGCAAAAAATGCAGATAAAAATATTAAAAGTATTAAGAAACTAAAAATGCGTAAGGAGAACAAAATACCATGAAATTCTTTTTCATTATTGGTGTAGGTATAAATATTCCATCCTAACCAAGCAACAGCTATTGGTAAGACATAAATTGCATTGCCAAAAAACTTAAATAATAAATCACTTAACCAAGCTCCCAAAACGCCCCCATAATTTTCTACTAAATCAGCATTACTGCTTTGAGACCAAATAGCATCAGAATTGGAGTATGAAACAATAGAAACTAAAAGAAAACTGCTAAATACAATCAAGAAAAAAGAAAAAACTCCAAGAGATAAATGTTTTTTTTCTAGTGAAGACGATTGTTTTTTTATGCGTGGATTTTGCAAAGTGATTATAATGTTTTAATTTTATTGAGATATTATATATTATGGCTGATAATAAGAAATGCAAAGTATTAATAATTGGTTCAGGGCCTGCTGGATATTCAGCAGCAGTTTATGCATCAAGAGCAAATCTCAGTCCAGTTTTAATCACAGGAATGGAACAAGGCGGACAATTAATGACAACTAATGAAGTTGATAATTGGCCAGGTGATAATGAGGGGGTTGAAGGCCCAAATTTAATGGCAAGAATGAAATCTCATGCAGAAAGGTTTAATACAGAAATTATTAATGACACAATTAATAAAGTAGATTTTTCAAAACAACCTTTTGTTTTAACTGGTGGATTATCAAAATATACTGCAGAAGCTGTTATTATTGCTACAGGTGCATCAGCAATGTATTTAGGGTTAGAATCAGAAAAAGCATTTATGGGAAAAGGTGTTTCTGGTTGTGCAACTTGTGATGGTTTTTTTTATAAAAATCAAAAAGTAGCAGTTGTTGGTGGTGGAAATACGGCTGTTGAAGAAGCGTTATATTTGTCTAATATTGCTGAGCATGTCACCTTAATCCATCGTAGGGATAAATTAAAAGCAGAGCCTATCTTAGTTGAGCAACTTTTAGAAAAAGAAAAAAGTGGAAATATTAGTATTGAGTGGAACCATAGTGTTGATGAGGTTTTAGGAGATACAATGGGTGTGACAGGATTGCGATTAAAAAATAATGATGGACAGACAAAAGAAATTGCTGTGTTTGGTGTTTTTATTGCGATTGGACATAAACCAAATACAGAAATATTTGAAGGTCAGTTAGATATGGAGAATGGTTATTTAAAAGTTCAGAGTGGAACGCAAGGCGATGCAACACAAACCAGTGTTGAAGGTGTGTTTGCTGCAGGAGATGTGGCTGATCATATTTATCGTCAGGCTATCACTTCAGCAGGTTCTGGTTGTATGGCGGCATTAGACGCACAATCGTTTTTAGATAAATAATCGTATAAAATAAACGTTTTTATTTTTAAAGGAGTTGGAATGAAATTATTTAGCATTATATTAGTATTAGGTCTTTTAGTAGGGTGTGGTCGTTCTGGTGATTTAACAATGGACCAAAGAGCTGAAGAAATTCAACCTCATAATAGTAAATAATTTTTGCCTTATTTTTCATATCAAAATAATCAACTATGTGTAGACTCTATAAGTTTTAAAGAGTTAGCACATAGTTATCAATCTCCTCTTTATGTTTATTCTAAATCAGCGATTGTTGATAATTACACACAATTTGAAAAATCTTTTGAACAGCACAAACATTTAATTTGTTATGCTGTTAAAGCTAATAGTAATCTTGCTATATTAAATATTTTAGCAAACCTTGGTTCAGGGTTTGATGTGGTTTCTATTGGAGAATTACAAAGAGTTATTAAAGCAGGCGGGCAAGCAAAAAAATGTGTTTTTTCAGGTGTTGCAAAAACTTATGATGAAATAAAACAAGCATTAAATTTAGAAATTAAATGCTTTAATGTTGAATCTATTGCTGAATTAGACAGAATTATATTAGTAGCAAATGATATTGATAAAAAAGCAAATGTTTCTATTCGTGTTAATCCTAATGTTGATGCAAAAACACATCCTTATATTTCAACAGGATTGAAAAACAATAAATTTGGTGTTGATATTGAAGATGTATTAGGCTTATATCTGAAGGCAAAACAGGAAAAAAACATTAAGATTGTTGGTATTGATTGCCATATTGGATCACAAATCACAGAAGTATCACCATTTTTAGAGTCTTTAGATAAAGTTTTAATTTTGTTTGAAAAACTTAAAAACAAAGGTATTAATATTGAACATTTAGATTTAGGTGGTGGGATTGGTATTGATTATGAGAATAATCAAACCATCAATATTAAGAAATATATTAATGCAATTTTAGAAAAAACAAAACATTTAGATGTTGAAATTATTTTAGAACCAGGTAGAGCGATTGTTGGTAGTGCTGGGGTATTTTTAACTAAAGTTGAATATCTTAAACAAACAACAGAAAAATCTTTTGCTATTGTTGATGGGGCAATGAATGATTTAATACGACCATCGTTATATGATGCTTATCATAATATTTTGCCACTTGAAAAAAACAAAAAAGGTATTGATGATATTTGGGATATTGTGGGCCCTGTTTGTGAGACTGGTGATTTTCTTGGGAAAAATAGAAAACTTAGTCTTAATCAAGGTGATTATCTTGCAGTAATGGATGCAGGAGCTTATGGTTTTACAATGAGTTCAAACTATAATACACGCCCAAGAGTAGCAGAAGTAATGGTTGTGAAAGATAAGAGTTATTTAATTAGAGAGCGAGAGAGTATTGCTGATTTATATGCTAAAGAAAAAATAATCAATGAAAAATAATCAAAAGAAATTTTTAAGAAGTCTAGCACATAGTTTAAAACCAATAATTTTAATTGGTCAAAACGGCTTAACTGATGGTGTTTTAAGTGAGTTAGAAAATACATTAGCTGTGCATGAATTAGTTAAAATAAAAATGCGTTGCGAAGACAAAGAAGAAAAACAACAGAATATTGATAATATTATTAAGTATACAAATGCTAAGTTAGTGCAAGTTGTTGGTGGAGTTTTGGTTATTTATCGAGCTTTTACTGAAGATCCTGTGATTAGATTACCAAAATAAAACAATAACTTTTTAGTTAGAACAAACTATAAAAATCATCACTTTTAAATTTTACAATTTTTTCATTAGTGTATTGTTGTAGTGCTGAGAGATTATTCAAATCATTTTTAACAAAAGTATTTAGAATAATAGCTTTTAGATTTAATTTTTTTTTATGAATAGCCTCAATGGTTAGTAGGGTTTGGGAAACACTGCCTAATTCATCTTTAACAACTAATATGATATCTAGAGCTAACTCTTGAGCAAAATCAGCATTTAAGGTATTTTTGGCGATTGGCGAATAAAAACCACCAGCCCCCTCAACAATAACAAATTTATCAGTTGCACAAGCTTTGATTAAATCACTTAATTGTAAGTTTTTATTTGCTTGTTCAGGGGATGAACATTGTTTGTATTGATAAGGACAAACAATTTCAATTGCTTCATTGGTTATTTCTGCTAAACGAAAAGCATCTTTTGCTATTGGATTACAATCAGTTTCTACTGGTTTTCTAGCAATTGCGTTGGGTAATGTTTTTAAAATCTCACAAGCAACCTCAGTTTTGCCAACTTCGGTGTTTGTTCCTGTAATAAATAATCCTTCCATAAGTTAAAATGATACCTTTTTATTATTCTTTGTAAAAATGGAATCACTTAAAACAAATTTATGTGGCATTGAACTAAATACACCAATTGTTTTATTATCAGGTTGTGTGGGTTTTGGTGATGAATATACTAGAGTTGAGGGTTATTCCAATACTGATGTTGGTGCAGTTTGTTTAAAAGGGACAACTTTAGAGCCAAGACTTGGAAATCAACCGCATCGAGTTTGTGAGACACCAAGTGGAATGATAAACGCAATAGGACTACAAAATCCAGGAGCTGAGGTTGTTATTAATGAGATTATGCCAAAACTCAAAAAAGATACAAAATATATTATTAATATTTCTGGTTCATCAGTTGAGGAATATGGTGAAGTCGCCAAGCGTTTTGATGATAGTGATATTGATGCAATAGAAATCAATATTTCTTGTCCAAATGTTAAAGAGGGTGGAGTAGCATTTGGTAATGACCCTGATATGTCGTATAGAGTAGTTGAGATATGTAGGAAAAATACCACAAAACCAATTATTACTAAATTATCCCCTAATCAAACAGACATTGCATTTTCGGCACAACGTTGTATTGATGCAGGAACAGATGGCTTAGCAGTGATAAATACTTTGATGGGTATGGCTATAGATATTGAGAAAAAACAACCGATTATCGGCAATAATCAAGGTGGGCTTTCAGGGCCTGCAATTAAACCAGTTGCTTTATTAAAAGTGCATCAAGTTTATCAAGTGGCAAAAAAACATAATATGGATTAGGTACAGCACTTTTTTATGATCCTTTAATTTGTGAGAAAATCAACAAAGGTATTTTTGATTATTTACAAAAAAACAAAACAACTTTGGATAAATTAGTAGGCTCATTGCAACTTAATAACTTTATTCCATCATGCAAATAGTTTTAGCGTCATCTTCGAAATATCGAGCAGAATTATTAAAAAAATTAGCTCTTGAATTTATTTGTATTAGCCCTAATATTGATGAAA